>Ga0078972_1000137_pt1 | contig 298583 bp, 238 predicted proteins | sample YelNatPaOPGAMG01_FD_67568 | JGI IMG/M metagenome (GOLD analysis project Ga0078972, IMG submission 67568) | Hot spring thermophilic microbial communities from Obsidian Pool, Yellowstone National Park, USA - OP-RAMG-01 (SPADES assembly) (version 2) | ecosystem: Environmental > Aquatic > Thermal...
TTCAGCATCACACTTTGTTTCATATGTTTCAACCCACGCACCCGTGAGGGGTGCGACGAGGCTCCGTCACAAGCGATTTGCTCGGGAATTAGTTTCAATCCACGCACCCGTGAAGGGTGCGACTCCCTACCCACAATCCATTATCCCACAACCATAAAACATAAAACTTCTGCGAATCCCCTCATATCCAACCCAAAAAGAAAACAAGCAAAAAGGTCAACCATTCTTAACCAGTTGTCAATAAAAAGGTTCCAAAGACTGCGAACTCCCCAGCATTTTTATGTGAGCTTTGGGTTCGCAAAATTCAGAAGATTAACGGTCCCTCGAGGTCAACGACCTGCTTCGCACCATAATGCTCGATCCGCCCTCGCCAGTTCCTGCCCAGGAAATAGAACCTCAAGCTGTCCTCCTCAAGATTTGCCTCCTCAAGCAAGCGATTTTTCAGCACCGCCCATTGAGCCGGATCAACAATACATTCGAATACTGAGAATTGCACACGCTGACCATAATCCTGACAGGCTTTAGCCACCCTCCGCAAACGCCGTCGCCCCTCTGCCGTTTCCGTAGAAACATCATAACTCACGACAACCATCATATACGCCTACCTCCAAAAATACGCCGGATAACCATCAACATCCCCCCGCAGAAACCTCGCGAGAAGCAACGCCTGAACATAAGGCAAAAGCCCCACCTCTATTTGCTCGTTTATATATGGGTGCATAAGGGTTTCCTGTTTCCGCTTTTGATATGCGATAAGAACAATTCTTCGTGTTTCATCATCCATAACGACTGCTCCGGACTCGGTTGTCCTGAAGCCCTTAGATTGAACCTGGTGTAGATTAACGAGGGATAATGCGAGCCTATCAGCGAAGAAAGGACGGAACTCCTCAAGGATGTCAAGCGCAAGAGATGGACGCCCGGGTCTATCCCGGTGCAAGAAGCCTACCTGCGGATCAAGTCCGACGCTTTCAAGGGCTGAGACAATATCACAGGTTAAAAGCGTGTAAATGAAAGAGAGCAGAGCATTCATATTGTCCGTTGGGGGTCGCCTGTTTCGCTCTCGCATAAAAAAGGATTCTTTCTGTGCAGTTATTAGAGAATCGAAAACGGAGAAATAAAGGGACGCCGAATCGCCCTCAATTCCCCTTATTCTGTCCAAAGACCTTTCCCCTGCCAAGAGGGAAAGGTTGGTTTTCAATCTTTCGGTTACTCGCTCCATCTCAACAAGGTTGATTTTTTCGGGGTGGTCACGAATGGCTCGCAAAAGAACCGCGCGCTGATTGGCAATCTTAGCGGAGATGATAGTTTTTGATATTTCGGTGCAAAAGTTTGTGTCATCGGCGAGCTTGTATTGTTTTCTCCGCAAAAGCACATTGCCAGACACCGGACCACACATACGGGAAAGAAATCTTCCTTTTTCATCAATAAACGCTATGGAAACTCCATGTTCAGCGCAAAAGCCCACAAAAGGTGTGCTGAATACAGCCCTGCCCATACAGACGATTGATTCGACCCCGTGAATCGGGATTCTCGTTTTCAGTTCGCCCTCAACAGAAATCGTGATAGTTTCGCCATCCTTATGAAGGTAGGCGCCATCAGTCGTTATGTATATCGTGTTCAATAGCCTTTTCATCTCATTCTTGAACTAACATTTTCGCTATGTATTCTTTTACGGATTTTGAGCCGTCCATTACGCCTGGCAAGCACAGATCCTTTATTGAACAACTCTCGCAACTTTTTGAATACTGAGCCTTTGGGGTGATGCCTGATTTGAAGAGTTCATGAGCTCGTAAGGATGTCTTTTCTGTAAGGGCTCGGAGATCCCGGTCAAAAACAAACTCCTTTCGCCTTCGCGTTTTTCCATAAAATACGGCGCCCATTGGAACGTTTATATTGAGCATTTCTTCAAGACAGATTGCCTGTGCGCATAACTGAACAGCGTCACATTCTTGTGGTTTTGGCTTGCCCCTCTTATACTCTACGGGATACGCCTGCCATAAGCCCTTTTTGAGGAAATCCGGAAAGGTATGTGGGAGGTTTGATTTAAATGGGGTGTTGGGGTTTTTGTCAATGAGGTGGAATTCTATGACATCGGCTTTGCCAAAAAGTCCAAGTCGGTCGCTTTTGAGAAGAAGCCCGAACGCTGTTCGCACGCCTTGGCGAGTTTCTGCCCGAGCAGAATCAACCTTGCTGTGAAGCAACTTACCCTCAACCGTGAAAAGGTTTTCGTCCCATTGCCTTTCTATGAAGATAAGGGCAAATTGCCTTTCACAGAATAGGAGGTGCTGGAGCGAGGAGATTGGAAGGTATTCTTCCTCTGGGTACATTTAGAGCTTTTCTATAAGTTTGACGCCTATGGGGATTTCCTCGAGGCGCGGGATTTCAATTGTGTAATCCTCGAAGGAGCGCGGGGGGTCCTCAGACGGCTTTTTGTGAATTTTCACAAGTTCGAAGAGTTCAGAGGCGTGAGCATTTCCGAATTTGGATTCGTGCTCGAAAATGATGAGTTTTCTTGCGCTCATTTTGCCTCTGGCAGCAGAGCGGTCGTGATCGAACATATTTAAGAGCGCTTCCCAGAGAAGTTCGAGATCATCGGTATTGAAGAGCGTTTTTTCGGCGAGGCAGGCAGAGACGAATCCCTCCGCGCGATAAAGTGCATAGGGGATAATGTGTTTGCGTCCCATAGTTTGCGCGCCGCCTGCCTGAGTTTCTGATTCCTCCTCTGTGGCAACAGCACATCTGGTGATTGTAATATCAAGTGGAGTGACGGGGTCTATGCTTTTTGCGAACCCAAACTGGACAGGACCCTTTACTGTGCCACAATTTATGTCTGTTGACATTACAGCCCCAAATGTCCGTACATCGTAATAATTTTCGCACATCCAATTCCGGACCGTTTCAACATCTTTGCCACCACCTATACGCTTTCCCTTTTCCAGAGGGATATTATTTTTTTGGTAGGCTTCCTCGTGAAGTTTGTTTAGTATTGCCCTCTCCTTTATGTAAATCCGATAAGGGCTAATATCCCCCTTTGTAAGTAAAACATAATTTCTAATCTTCCTTTTCAGGCAGACATCAGTTACAATGCCGTGGTTTGTTTCAGGGTCAATCCTTGGCATATTATCGGCATCTGGGTCACCATTGGGGTTCCCATTCTCAACATCAAAGAGGTACACGAAATCGTACCTGTTCTTGATTGCCTCTGACATTTTAAGCCTCCTTTAAGTTTAATTTGTTTTTCCTTCCTTCTTTTCCTCTTTTTTTCTGAAAAAGTCATTTCTTTGGTGATAGTAACCGATGCAGAAAAGACCCTGGTCTGGTAGTGAGAGATGCGCAGGGAATTTTTTAGGGGGAAGATCCTCAATAATCTCTGCGACAAAAGCCCTATAATAGTTTCCGTGTTCGCTCTTGCTTGTGTAGTATTGGTTTAAGCGGAGGAGGATAGGGAAAATCGCGCCTGGTGTTGTAGAGGCAGAAGCAAAATATTTGCCGCGTATGGTGGCGTTAGTCCCGGGGTTTGCGTCTTCCTGAGCCCTTTCTAAAACTGCAAAAAGCCTCCCGAGAAGATAGGCAGGTTCTTTGTTGTTCTTGTCAAGCGACATAGGCACCTCCTTTTTAAAGTTTCTCGTTAAAATGCCCTTGATCATTGATGCTTGTAAGTATTTCACAAGTTCTTCACCTTTTTCATTTTTAGGTGCATTTTTACGGATCCGCACGAGAAGAACCTGGAGCATACTATTTGGGTAATTGGACCCGGTGAGGATTGATTGCATAAGTTCGCTTACAAGCGGGGGTGGGATATTTTCCTTATTTTCCTGTTTACCCTGAATGGCTGTCTGGCGGAGAAGCGGCATGATCCCCGGATGATCTGGGTCGTACTTTTCGAACTGCTTTTCAATCTCTATATCCTTGAAATGTTTACTAATCCTTTTTGAAAGTTCCTCAACCGTGCCCTCGTAACAGAACCTTACCGCAATACGGGGTCCGTTTGGGGATAGTCCGAGGATATAAAATTTTGTGTCTCCTTCTATATTAACAGGCATTTTACCGTTTTTCACGGTGTTAAGGAAGTCCCCGACTTTTTTAACCGTTTGTGGATCCTCGCCTCTAAGTATTTCACTAAAAAGATCTTCCATCGGATTTTCTTTGTCCGCCCAGAAGGTTGTTGTCACATCCCCTATTTGGACCTTGCGGTTCTCGCTACTAAGCAGGTGGGTCAGTGCGGTACAATACTTAAACATAGCCTTAATTGAGATCGGCGCGTTGTAGCCCTGTTTTTTGCCATACGAGCAGAAGGCTTCATCATCAAAATTCACAAGGTTTGCCTCCCCATGGCTTACACCGGGTAACCCTTTAACAGGAAGATGTAGTCTCGCAATAGGTGCCATTTCGCCGGTGAGAAGGCATCGTGCTTTGTACTCGCTTTTTTCGCTTGTCAGATCCAGATATTTTTTCCACGCCTCTTTTATAGCTGGTCTCTCATGGAAGAATTCTTTTTCGTTAGCAAACCTAAAGACAACATTTTGCTCTTTCATTTCATCCCAGGATTCCAATTCCTGCGCCTGCTCGGGTTTCCATTTGTCAAGGAACTTTAAGAGGGCATCCATCGCCTCGTCATTAACATTAGCCACTTTCTTGACTTCTTGATGAAACTCCTTAAATTTTTTAAACTTTTCCTCTGCTTTTGTTCCACCCGCGCCGAGTACATATCCTGTGTTATCCCACATAAAGTGAGGTCTAATATCGGAAGTTCTTTTTCCTTCATCGGGGTCCCTTGGCACGATTAACCTTTTCTTTCTGGGTCTGTTTTTCTTATCCTTTTTGATGCCCTCCTCCTCGGTATATTTATCATATTCCCTAATATCCTGAACATGAAGAAGATTACCTTCCTTGTCCAGAATGAGGGCGAAAGAGAAATTTTCTGTACTGAATCCTATTTCAGGAACCTCATTTGCCGATTCTTCTCTGATTCTATCGTAGTATTCCATAAGAGCCCTGAGAATCATCGTAGTACCTCCTTGCTACCAGGTGGTGGGACCTCAATAATGCCATTTACCATCTTAGCGTGGAAAAGGATCGGTTTTTTGTCTTTTGAGAAATCTAAGTCATAAAGTATAAGCCCAAGGTCGCGGGTTTCGTCAATTGCTTTTGGAAGCTCACCCTCTACGAGTTCGAAATTAGCCGGAAATTCCCTACAACCAAGATAAGGTCTGTGATAGCATTGTCCCCTTTTAGCCCGTCTATTAAAGATGTCGAGATGTTTTCCATCCAGCCTCTCGTCCTTGTATTCAGCAGGGTCATAGTTTTTTGCCCGTATTTCCTCGTCGTTCGCGTATTCAAAGTGAGCCTCAATGATATAATCCACATCCTTAAGCACACTGGAGGCACGCTGTTGTCTATCGTTCTCAATGCAGATATAGGGATAATCTCCTTTGCCCTCCATAGCATCCTTAACTTTCTTTACCTGGACCTCGTGCGAAAGCTCGTTCCTGCGAATATTTGTAAACCTTATCGGTTTGAGAACATGGATGCGCGTTATAACCCATTTTATTACGGGATGCCAGTAAATAGCCTCAAGGATTCCCCGTGCTGCTGATGGTGTAATAACCTCATAACTGACACGCTCGACCTTCATCTCCGGGCGAGTAAAACACGCCCAGGGTCCCCATACCCGTAATTTAACGCCATACATAATATCACCCCCTTTGTTAAATTATGTTGTTTTCCGGTTTCCTGTAGCCCGGGTTTTCAGGATCAATACCATATTCTTCTGAATATACTGACGGATTGCAAAGATAAGGGAAAAGTTTCTCGCTGGGAATAATATAATCTACTGCACCAGCATTGGCAAGGCGAACGAAATTCTCCTTGCAAATTGAAACCGAAAAACGCTGAAGCCTCCGTATATCGTTTTTATCTATGTGTTCTTTCTTTTTTATCTCGTTTATAATTTTTTCACCCTCGCCCCACGGAATAGCAATTGCAATTTCCTTTTCATCCTCTATAAGTTTGAATTTCTCGCTAATATCCCTGAACGGAAAATCAAGGGTGCGGAGCTCCGCAGAAAGGCTTTTCAGGATCTTTTCTGCGTCAAGATTTTCGCCTTTTATCCAGAAATATAATTCGAAGAAATGTTTGACAGCATCGGGCGAGAGTAGCGAATCATCGTCATATTTTACCTTCACCTCTTTTGTTGTGTTTGCTTGCTGAATAAAAATCCGTGGGACTCCATCTTCGTGTTCGAAGATATAAATGGTGCCAAGTTTTCCCTCAAGGTTGAGTTTGCCTTCCCTGTTGCAACGCCCTGCTGTTTGTGTTATAGAATCTATGCCTGCTAATTCTCGGTAAGTGGTGGGGAAATCTATGTTTACGCCTGCCTCAACGAGTTGTGTGCTAACAAGTATACAGGGGGTTTTGGATTCCAATCTTTTCTGGACTTCCTTCAGGACCTCAAGTCGGTGTGCGGGACACATATTAGCTGATAGGTGAAATACGCAATTGGGCAATTTGGCTTTTACTTTTTCAAAAATCTGCCTTGCACGAGGACGGGTATTCACAACGCATAGGACAGTTTTTTCGTTCACAAGCCTTTCGGAAAGTTCCTCGTCTGTCAATTTATTCGGAATATACTTGAGATTTACCCGTTTTAACTGGGTATAAAGATTTTCCACATCCTCCTTTGGCCCAATGATTTCCTTGACTTCTTTGCTTATTCCATCAAATTCGCTTCTTTTTTCAAGAGCGGGTTGTGTGGCAGTGCAGAGAACGACAGTTGTATGATATTTGTTCACAAGTTCTTCAAGCGAGCGGAGTATCGGGTAAAGGAGTCGGGGCGGTAGCATCTGGGCCTCATCAAGTATAACGACACTGTTCGCTATGTTATGTAATTTTCGGCAGGCTGATGGTTTTGCACTGAACAGGGACTCAAAGAACTGAACATTCGTAGTAACAATGATTGGCGCATCCCAGTTTTCCACGGACAATTCCCATTTCTCCATTTCCTCGCTCTCTTTTATTTTCTCGATATCGAAATTTGAATGGTGCTCAATGACGGCTTCTTGAAGTTGCTCACCGAAGGCTTTTCTAAACTCATCAGCATTTTGCTCAATTATTGAGGTGTACGGTATAACATAGATTATACGGTCCATTTTGTGCTTGATGGCGTGTTTCAGAGCAAATGCCATTGAGGATAGAGTTTTACCGCCACCTGTCGGAACAGTAAGGGAATAGAATCCGGGATCCCCAGATGATGACCTGATGCATTTCTCGCGGACCGCCCGGCGAATCTTATTGACCTCGCTTTCTGGTGATTGGGACTCAAGTTTTTCAATATACTTATCAAGCCTTTTGTCGAGCTCCGCCAGGCTCGGGTATTTACGCAGTGCCGCTTTTTCTGGTGAAACGAATTGTTCCGCATCAAGCCTGTCGGCATCAACCACACACGAAAACAGCATCCTAACAAAGAATGAGATGCTGAAAGCAATTCGCTTGTCTGATTTCTCACATCCCGAGCAAAATTTCTTCACCCAATTACAGAAATCCTCGGTTATGTCCTTAAGAGGGGGAACCTCATTTCTGAAAGCTGAATAGTCGGGGATTGTTTCGTTTTTCAGTCTCCAGGTGAGCGAGCGTTTATCATCTGCATCTTTTGGGGAGCCATTTGCAAGCCCTGTGTGATGTCCCGCTATAACATAGGCGAAAATCTTTCCCAATTTTTCGTTCCTAACTATATGCTCTAAGATTGTCTTTGCTCCAGCAATTGAGTGATGGACGCTTCCCCTTTTTTGTTCCTCCGACGATGTCCTTATGTAATTCTGGAATTCTTTGCTGTACTTGCCGATATCGTGAAGATATCCGCATATGTATGCAAACTCGCTCCAGTCAAAGTTTTTGCAAAATTCCTTTGCCATTTCGGCAGTGGAGCGGAGATGTTCAATGAGTTTCTGCTCCTTACAATTTACCCTGCGCGCAATGAATTTTTCTTTTTCGTTTCCCATTTTGAATTCCTCCTCCTTCGCTATGTAAAATTACCAATTCTGTATCACAGGAATAGTGAACCGGGAATAGCAAAAACATTCCCATTATCATATTAACGGTGCAGCTATATTAGTTGTTATGGGGTGGGGTGTACTACTAAATATTACCCCAGTCGTCCTGGGTATAAACAGCGCGGCGACAATCAGGGCAAAGAATACGGTATAAATCCTCTCTAATTATCTTTTCGCGGTCAATTTCTGGTGGGGTTTCTGATAAGCCCTCGCTGAGGAATTTCGTCAGGAAAATTGTTGGGTTGGCATATGCTTTCGTGCCGAGTTTTCTGTAAAGCCAGAGGAGATGCCTCTTTGTTGTAATTGGTTTACCGCATCGCTCACAAAATACAAGTTCATCCTCTATAGTTTCAATTAAGCTTGAGCGGTCAAGTGTTGCGAGCGCAAACTCGTTTGTGAATACTATTCCCTCTTTTGTTGTGCAAAGTGCCCCGCATTGCCCGCAATAGATACATTTACCGTAATCCCGCACGATAACCCGTTTCCTATTTTCCTCTTTTACCTCAATAGCAAGCGCCGGACAAACTACAGCACAGGCACCGCATCTCACGCATTTCTCGTCAACATATTCGGGTTTACCCCTGAATTCCTTGTAAACGACCGGTGGCTCATACGGGAACTTTGTTGTAAATGGCTTTTGAAAAAGCGATCTTAAAGCCTCACCAAGTTCTCTTATCTTCGGTTTTCGCATCGCCATCTTCCTTTACAACTTTATTTTTCTATTTCGTGTTCTGATAAAGTTTATCCCCTTTTGTTCGTCCGGGTGGATTCTTTCTATATATGCGAGTCGGTCGCTCATTGTTTGATTGCTTCGCCCTCTTTATCTTCCGCATATTTATCCATAAGCGAATTTTTCCATAGCGGGATACCGCCCCTGTGGCTTCCACGAGCAAGGGCGTGTGCGGCAGTCGGGGATGTAATGAGGACAAATACTGCGCAGATCAATGCCTTAATTCCGCCGGCATTAAACCCCAGATATAAAAAGATCCCGAACAGAATCATACAGGTTCCGAGTGTCACGCATTTTGTCGCAGCCTGGAGCCTGTTATATAGGTCCGGTAGACGAACCAAACCTATAGCACCGAGCAAATCAAAAAGGCAACCTATAGCAATGAATACATAGGCAGCGGATTCACTCATGGAGCCCCCTTCCCTCAATGAATTTGGCAACCGCAAGTGTCCCGACAAAACTGAGCAATGCCCAGGAAATAGCGATGTTCAAATACCAGTCCTGATCAGTTATCACTGTCATAAGTGCACAAAAACCGACAAGTATTGTTCCAAGTATGTCCATTGCCACTGTTCTGTCTGGTGGGGTAGGACCCACTGCCATCCTGTAAAGGCAGAGAAAACAGGTCAAAAGTAATATGTAGATGTAAGTTATCATTCGAATATCCTCCTTAAAAGTCCCTCAAATTTTCCTGCTATGTTTTTATACCATTCACTCTCGCTTTCTCCCTTTATATTTATCCAGTGGATATACATAACATCGCCTATAATATCCACCGTGAATGTTCCTGGTGTTAGTGTTATTGAGTTTGCGAGGGCAGTTTTGGCTATAGATGAGCGAAGGGTTGTTTTAAATTTCACAATCCCTGGACGAATGGGGAGCTCCGGATGTAGCACCCTGTAAGCAACATCAAGGTTTGCCAGAACTATCTGGTAAATCATATACGGTATATAAATGAGGGCGAAAAAGATCCGCCGGGGATTAAGAAGCTCCCAGGGCCTGTCGTAGAAAAACTTATACCCGAAGATAACCCCGATGATACTGACAATGCCCCCCACAACTAATTCCTCCCACTGGAGGCTGAAAGTGAGAAGCAACCAAAATATATACAGTATGATGAAAAGAAATATTGCCTTTTTCATCTTATCCTCCGAGAAGGGTTTTGATAAATAAAGCTCTGTCAAGCAAGGCGTTCTGAGCAGGGTAGAAGATTGTGTTTAAGAATATCGGGTATAAAAGTCCCATACAGATACAAACGAGAGCCAGAATTGATGTTGCGAAAGCCATCGGGAACGGAACCTCTTTTAATTTGAACGGGACCCTTTTTTCGCCAAGTAAAACCTCACGAAAAACCTTTGCAAATATGAGTATTGTCACAAAGGTCTCAAATGCTGCTGTTGCTGTAAGGATGTATTTATGGCTTTGAATCGTTGCGAGTATAATAAGGATTTTGCTCCAGAACCCATTGAGCGGTGGGATCCCTGAGATGGCAAGCGAACCAATAGCGGTAGTGGTCCCTGTAACTGGCATCTCTTTCAAAATTCCGCCCATCTTTTTCATATGACGGGTTTTAAGTTCGTATTCTATGGAGCCCGAGTTGAGGAAGAGCAGAGATTTGTAAATCCCGTGATTTGCGAGATGGAATAGACCGCCGGCAATTCCAAGGGGTGTTCCGAGTCCAATTCCGATGACAATGTATCCGATCTGACTTATGCTGCAATAAGCGAGCATTCTTTTGAGATCAGCCTGCCCCACTGCCGGCAGGACACCAACAAGGACAGAAAGCCCACCAAGCACGAGGAGAATGTTGGAGGCTATGGGGTTAAGCCCGAATACCGAATAAAGTACCCGTGCGAGAGCATAAACTCCGAGCGATTTGATAAGCACGCCCGAAAGCATTGCCGAGATTGGTGCAGGTGCTGCGGGGTGAGCATCGGGTAACCAGGCATGAAATGGCGCAAGGGCGGCTTTCGTCCCGAACCCCATAATGAATAGCCCGATCGCAAAAAGAATCCCTTTGCTTGTGCCTATTATATTCAAATAATTTGCGGCGTCAGCCATATTGAGGGTTCCTGTATATGCGTAAACGATAGCCACTCCCAAAAGAACCATCGTAGAGGCAAGACTGCTTATGACAAGATATTTGAATGCAGCCTCAAGCTCTTCCGATTCTACGCCAAACCCGACAAGGGCATAAGAGGCGATTGAGGCAATCTCAAAGAAAACGAAAAGGTTGAATAAATCGCCTGTCACAACGACACCGTTCATACCCGCAAGCATCAACAGGAACAGCGAATAGTATTTGAATTCCGCTGTGTATTGTTTCATATACGCAAACGAGAAAAACGCCGCTGCAAACGCAACAATATTGACCACGAGTAGCATCAAATTGGTGAGCGAATCCATATAAAGGGCAATTCCCAAAGGAGGATACCATCCGCCCATCTTGTAAACCATCGGGGCTTCACCTAAAAGCCTGATTGATACCACAAGCACCCCAAAGGTTGTGATGAGCGTCCAGAACGAACCGAAATTTTTCCAGAATTTGCCTATTATAAGGATTAAGATTGCTCCACCTAATGGAGCGGCAACTGTTATTGGTAATAACCAGTCCATAGTTTATCCTCTCAGCTTTCTTATCTCGGATATATCAAATGTCCCATATTTTTCGTAGAGCTTTATTGCAAGTGCAGCCATAAGGGCAAGCGTACCAAGTCCTATTACTATGGATGTCAGCACGAGCGCCTGAGGGAGCGGGTCAACGGAATTAGCAAGGAATTCCTGATATTTCGTGGGGTTCTCGTATACAGAACGTTGAAGGATTGGAGCAATGGCTTTCAGTGGGTTTGAGGCGTTCTTTTTGTAACCGAGGATTATAAGGAAGAGGTTTATTCCGTAATCAAGGGTGACAAGACCGATTATCTTTTTTATCATATGGCGCTTGACCACAAGGCAATAAACGCCAAGCGCAAATAACCCGAGACATAAAAGATATATATGCATTATTCCTGCTCCTCTTTTTTGCTTTCGGTTACCATACTGCCATAGATTGAAAGCCCTAAAAATATAGCGTAAAGACAGGCGCCAACTTTCAAAGCTATTGATATATTGCTGAGCGGGATGGTTCCGGCGGAGACAAGCTTGAAAGGCTCGCCGTGCCAGAGCCAGTTATAGAAGAAATAGCCAAATGGCAAGCCAACAAGTGCTATGAGGAAGAAGAGGAATGCGCCGATGTTGTCAAGCATACTTGCCCAGAAGTCCGAAACCACAGCGAGCACCTTATCCTTACCGAAAGCGAAAACCGCAAGAACAAAACCCACGGCAAGTATCACGCCGCCGGCGAACCCTCCGCCGGGTGTAAGATGCCCATATAGGACAATGTTCTGCCCGAAAAGCAATATGAACGCAATCACAACCTTTGAAACATTTTTGACTATAAATGTCATTCCCGCTTTATCTTCCATTTTGCACCTCGTATTCTAACATTATCTCTTAAAACACATAAACGGATAAGTTAGTTTTCGCTTATGTTTCGTTGAGCCTCATTAAGAAACGAGGCTTTTCTTTTACCATATGAAACCAATTCTGTTCCATAAAAGCGGCGTCTAAAAGCGCCCTCAAACTCTTTTTTAATTCCCCTATGGTTTCCATTTTCGTATAAATTGAGTTTCCTGAAACCCCTGTCTCATATCCGCCATAAACCGATTCCTCAAAATGAAAGATTATCCCATTACACATTACTAACCCCTTATCGGTGGATATAAAGAGCTTCCCTCATTTTCATTCCATTATCCCCACATGCTCTGTGTCTTCCTCGTATGTCTTCTTTTTTCCTCTTCGACGAAGGATGACAAATGCGCCGAGGATTGAGACGAAAAGCACGATAGCCTCGCCAAGGGTGTCGTAGCCTCTGTAGTCAAGGATTATAGCTGCAACGACATTTGCCGCTTTTACCTCGCTTATCGCATATTTGACATAATCTGATGATACACGCATAAGTGGCTGTCCGAACCTTGGCATATCCCGCAGCGCTACCCAGGCGAAACTCAAAAAGAAACCAACGAAAACAAGGGCGATCACATTCGCAAAGTTATCTATCCTTTTTTCTATTGCAACATTATCAGCTTTGACCGTTGCTCTTATGAGGATTACGAGGCTTAACACCTCAACTATGACCTGTGTTATTGCAATATCGGGTGCGCCCAAAAACAAAAAAAGCACAGATACCGCGAATCCTACAACTCCAACCGCTATGACTGAGGCAAGAAGGTTTCTTATTTCAATTGCAATTATCGAACCTATCAACATAAAAACTAAAAGGGATGTGAACAAGAAGTCCATTATAAACCCCCGTCGTTCATTTCTCGTGGCTTGTTGTTTGAGGATGAACTTCTTGATTTGATGAGGATTGAATTAATTTTGCGCGCTTTCTTCCCAAAGGTATCAGCCATATCAAGAAGTTCGCTTGATAATTCAATATTGTAAATTTCTCGTGGAAGCATCGGTTGTGTCTGTAATTTGCCTAATGAACCTAAAGCTTTGTACAAAACCTGAATAAACTCTTTTTCGTGGCACCTCTTCTGGCTATCAGGGATATTTGACGGAATAGAAACATTATCTCTTCTAATACGAAAGGTTAACCCGTATAATTTCTCCTTAGGAAGTTGCCTTGTTAATATGTATGTTTCTTTTGCCAGTTTCACTTCAGATTCCTTATAACTTTTTATCGTATCGTTTCTCGTTTTTACTGCTTGCTCTTTGTTTTCTTCACCCATAAACCACGAGCCTTCAAACCCTCGAACCCTAAACCCTGGTGCTTTTCGCTTTTGTTGTTCAATCTTTGTCCGCGAGTCCCGAGCCACGAATTCCTCCGGCGCTTGACTTATCACCTTATAAGAAGGAACAATATGACGCCAAGTCCAATCACTGCCCACGAAAGGTAATTTGAAAGGACACCATTGTGAAGCGCTCGAAGCCCATTGACAAAACTGCTGCCTATTCTGTTCGTTATATTGTAAATGTCGAAAACACCTTTTTCGCCATCACTGTATGCTCCCTTAAGAATCCCGAGTTCTCGTATAGTATTATAAAACCCACCGCCTTTAAATTCCGTCTTATCCCCAAGTTTCTCGCCAAGCGTGAATATATCGCTTTCCCTTACTTTAAATCCCCTGCCTAACAAATAGATTATAATGCCCAAAACAATCCCCACGAGGATAAGCCCGGTTGCAAGAGTCGGGTTCCAGATAGCGTTTTTGAACGATATTGAGGAGCCAATAGCAAAGGCAGCTGATGGTTCTGTAATCGGGGCAAACCAGCGTGTAATCGGGTATTGGGCGAATATCCCAAGCCCCAAGCAGAGAAGCGCCTGCAGGAGCACCGGTGCCCACATCAAAATGCTTACCTCTTTAACTTGTGGTAAATCCCCCGGACGCTGACCCCAGAAGATTGAGTAAAGAACCTTAATAAAGGAAGCCAGTGTAAGGGCACTTCCGAAAATGGCAAGGATGAGGAATATCGGCTGATTTATTTCAACAAGTGCCTGATAAACTAACCACTTTGAAACAAACCCATTTAAAGGCGGAACCCCGGAGATTGCAAAGCTTGCTATAATCATTGAGAAAAGCGTAATTGGCATTTCTCGCCCGAGTCCGCCAAGTTCGTTTACCTCAACCCTGCCGGTCCGTTTTTCAACGCATCCAACACCATAGAATAATGTGCTTTTATATAATGCATGGTTAATCATATGGAAAAGCCCACCGATAACACCAACAGGTGTGCCAGTCCCAACCCCAAGCACCATATACCCAACTTGACTAACAGCGTGGAAAGATAATAACTTTTTCAGATTATGTTGAATCAAAGCCATCATTACTGCCATAATAATTGTTATTGCCCCTATTGCCATAACGATAACTTTCATCGAATGTGTTAACTGGAAAATCCCGAGGCTTATCATCCATAAAAGGTATATGCCGAGAAGTTTATCAAGGGCTGCTGGCAAGAACGCCATAACAGGGCTTGGAGTTGTTGGTGCGATTGCGGGTATCCAGGAATGAAGCGGGAATGCACCCGCTTTAGCAAGGGCGCTTATAAGGAAAAGGATATAAATTGTTGCAGGAATCGAGCCGTTGACTGCTATTGAGAGCTGGGTTGTGGAAAGTGTACTGTAGAAAAAACCTGTCATAACCACGCCGACAAGCATAGCAAGGTCAGCTATACCGAGCATTGAGAAGACCTTTGTGGATGCTTCACGGAGTCCCTCACCTTTGCCCATCGCTGTCAAGAAGAACAGAAAGACCGCTGAAAGCTCCCAGAAGATAAGGAGCGGAAGGAGGTTTTCAGAGTAAAGGACACCAAGCCCACAGGTTAAACTGAAAAGCGTAAAAGCGTAATAGAGCCCGTTTGTGCCGTTTTTGAAGAAGTACGCAAGCGAATAAATTGTCACGAAAAAGCCGAACATAGAGGCGAATATTCCAAGTAGCCCATTGAAACCGAAATTGTGAAAACTAAAAGCAAACTTGATTGTTCCTATTTCAAATTCGGCAAGATTTAAGGACAAAGAGCCTGAAAGATATATTTTAAATGCGAGGTATAGTGTGAGAGCGGTTGAAGCCACACTTATGCCCTCTGCTGCGCCTTTCAATTTGTATAGGATAAGACAAAGCAATCCACCTATCGCAGGGATGAGAAGTATTTGAAAAAGAAGTATTTCCATTATACACCTCGCCCTATTTCAGCATCTTCGCGTATGGGTCCTCGGTTATCCCGAGTTTTTTCCTTATCTTTTCTGTTTTTTCCACCGACATTTTCACAATATCCTTTTGTGAAAGCGTGTGAGTTCCGTTTCTGTCAACAACCTGAACTCGCTCTGTGCAACAGTAGCAGGGGTCAATTGATGCTGCGATAAGTGCAACATCCGCAATACTTTCGCCCTTGCAGGTAGATTTGAATGTCGGTAGGTTCATATATGTTGGGGCACGGATTTTATGTCTGGAGGGTCTATTATCCCCCAAAGATCGCACATAATGGAATACCTCACCTCTTGGTGCTTCGGCATGACCGCATCCCTCTCCAGCGGGGATTTCGAGTAGCCCGAGGTCTATATCACCGCTTGGAAGATTTTCCATACAATACTTGAGCATCTTCAGAGACTCAACGATTTCAAGTAGCCTTACCGCAGCCTTTGCAAAGACATCCCCACCGGTAAATGTTATAACCTTCCACACGCCCTTTTCAAGAAGTTCGCCGTAGACAGCATATGGGTCATCCTTGCGAACATCAATATCAATATCTGAACCCCGAATAGTTGGTCCAAGCGCACACCACTTTATCCCATCCTCTTTGGTAAGTATCCCAACCCCTTTGAGCCTTGCATGGAGTACCGGGTCATCAAGCACTGCTCCGATGAACATTTCGATGGGTGACCACAAAAGGTCAAGCTTTTTAAGCGTCCATTCTATTTGTTCGTCCGTGAAATTTCGTCTCACCCCGCCCGGCTTGAACATCGCATAATGGTTCCGATTCCCTGTAAGCCGTTCGCATATATCGAGAATATGCTCGCGATATTTCCACGCCCACATAAAGACTGTGTTGTATCCGATGAAATGTCCCGCAAGCCCGAACCACAAAAGATGCGAGTGAATCCGCTCGAGTTCGGCTATTACTACGCGTATGTATTTTGCTCTTGGGGGTGGGCTAACTCCGAGCAAATCCTCAACAGCATTGATATAGGCAAAAGGATGCGATGTAGAACAAATCCCGCAGATTCGTTCAATAAGAAATGTATCCTGATCCCAGTCCTTCGTTTCGGCTAATCGCTCAATGCCACGGTGATTATATCCGATACGCACATCAATATCAACCACAGTTTCGCCGTCAACATACAATTTAAAAAACTCCGGCTCCTCGAAAAGCGGATGAAAGGGACCGAGCGGAAGCATATTGAGATTATTCATCTGTGCTCTCCTTTATAAAAATTCGAAATCCGAAACAAACCAGAATTTCCACATAACCCAATGTTACTGTTATTTTCCAATTCTGCGTTATTTGTTTCTTTCGCTTCTTTTCGGGAGATTTTTATTTTCATCAGAAAGTCTTTCTTGCTCAATGCTTCGTTAGCGTTTATGTAATTTGCCCCAATTGACCTCGAAGCCCTCATTAATTGATACCCATCTTCTATATTCTTAAGAAATACCCTTGCCCTTCTTGCAAACTTATAGGTTCTATCTTCCAGGTCGTGTCGCATATTTTCTTTGCTGTATCTTTCCGTCATCTGGATTTTTACCATTTGAAGTTTATTTCGTTATTTTTCCTTGAGTTCTCTCCTGTACGGATAAACCCCTTCAGGCCAATCATCTGCAAGAATCAGATGTTCAAGATTTGGATGCCCGAAGAATTTAACCCCAAAGAGTTCGTGTATTTCTCGCTCTATCCAGAGTGCGCCCCAGATTATGTCGCTTATCGTATCTATTATCAGTTCCGGCTTTGGAACGAGGGTTTTCAAATTTACCATTATTTTTTCTTTGTCATTATGGAAATGATATATGATTTCAATCCCATCTCGCTTATCGATTGCGCTCGCTATACAGAATCTGCACCTTAATTCGTTAAATAGGAAGCTTGCGGATTTCCTTAAATTAGTTGGTTCAATGAAAATGTAAGCGCGATTGGGGCGCGGATAAGCAAAATCAATCATCACATCTTTTAGCCCCGATTTAACCTTTTCTACAAAAGCGTTTTCCATTGCTAAACCTCAACTTGAGATTTTCATAAAGCCTTCAATGCTTTTACTACACCGTCAATTATCGCCTCGGGTCTCGGTGGGCACCCCGGCACATATGCTATGATAGCGTCCGGGTCGACCTCTCGTATAACCTTATCAATGGGTCCGCAAGCATTATAACTCCCCTGGAATACCCCGAGTCCACATCCGCAAGCACCTATCGCAAAAACAACACAAGGCTTTGGTGTTTGAAGATATGTTTCTATAAGGCGTGGTTTTACCTGACGATTAACAATTCCTGTGACAAGAAGAGCATCGGCATGCCGTGGGCTCCCTACAAGCACTATACCGAACCGTTCAACATCATATTTGGGTGTAAGGGCATCAAGGATTTCTATATCGCAATTGTTACACGGTGAGGCCGCAAAGTGATAAACCCAGATGGATTTCTTGAAAGCGTTTGTTTTTATTCCCATTTTTCCCTCGTTTATTATAACCCCTTATACGAAAGTATTAATGCGATTATTGCAAGCAAATTCATCCATAGCCAGAAGAATCGCATCGCCTGGTCTATTCTTAATCTAGGATTGGTATTCCTTATGAGTGTTATCAAAAGGACGATTACGCAGTATTTAATAAGTGTCCATAGCCATCCGAGCCCTCTTAGATGCACACCGCCCCAGAAAAGTGTGATAAGAAAGATGGGGAGAATGAACATAAGCATATTTTTTGTCAGTTTGATTAAGGCGAGTGGCGCGCCAGAGTACTCAATTACGATACCACCCGCTAACTCGGTTTCCGCCTCAGGAATATCAAATGGCACAAGCCCGAGTTTCGCCTGAACACAGAAAAGCGCGACGATGAAAGCGATTATCCCCGACAGGTGATTGAGAAAAGCACCGTTTAGCCCTTGGTAATTTATGATACCACCAAGCGATAGTGTTTTTGCTTTCATAACGACAACGAGGATTGAGATAACGAACGGTAACTCGTATGATAAAAGGAGTTTCATTTCCCTACTCGCGCCAACGCCAGCAAGTGGGTTGCCAGAGGCAGATGAGCCAATTATAAGGGCAATCGTTGGCAGTGTCAAAAGATACCATAGCACGACAAGGTCCCCAATGAAGGATTTTTCGGTGTTCCAGTTTGCAAGCCCGAGCAGTGTGGCTACAAGTGTGGTTCCTGCAATTCCAACGAGGGGCGCAAAAAGGAAAACAAATTTATTTGCCTCCCTGGGGACAATTACCTCCTTTATGAGAAGTTTTATTATATCTGCGAAATTCTGATACCAAGGGGGTCCAACACGCCACTGAACCCGTGCGGTGATTTTTCTATCAAGCCATCCTGTTAGCAAACCAGCAACAGCCGTAAAAAGAAACCCGGGGAATATGAGAAAATAGAATATCAATTTCATCGTCTTACACCCCTTTTACCAATAACCCTTGCGCCAAGTAGATTCTTTTCCACGGCTTCCTCAATCGGTTCAAATTTTAGCGCCCCTGCAGGACAGGTCGCAACACATGCTGGGGTTTTTCCCGCAAGAACTCGCTCCTCGTTTAGGTCGCATTTGCTAACCGTGTAGTTTATAATATCCATATCAATTGCGCCGAACGGACAGGCAATCGCGCAGCTTTTGCATCCAACGCATCTAAAGGCGTTCCGTCGAACGATTCCCTCATCAGTTCGTGTGAGTGCCTCAAATGGGCAAGCCGAAACGCAGGATGCATCCTCACAGTGCCTGCAGTGGGATGGTATTGCTGCATCATAAAACTGCGCGCGTTCAAGGTTTCTAAACCCGCAGTGTTCAACCCTGCAGGCTACCTCGCAGGCCTGACATCCTATGCATCTGTCAAGGTCTATTACTATTCGTTTCTCTACCATATCATTTGACCCCTTCAATGCTAACAGCAACAGGACCAAGGCTTTCTGGCTCATCAAACCTGGGAATGAGTGTCCTTGTAGTAGCAAACCCCGCCGACACGACAATAAGGTTATCCGGGAGATCCTCTACAGCCTCGGCCTCAAGTTCAAGCGAAATCCCATTTACCGACTTTATCCTGAGCTTTTTCCCGTATTTTTCAATAACCTTTGGGGAAACCTCAAGGCGCGGTTCTTGTTCCATTTCCTTTGCCCAGCGTATTCTATTTGTTAGTGAGCCATCGCCTATCTGGAACCTGCTTGGGCGATAAATAAGCATATATTCGTAAGCCTTTTTCGCAAAACCATTTATGCTTTCAAAGTACTTATTTATGTCGGGAATTTTTTCGGGTGGGGTGGTAGCAAGATTGGGCAGTTCCTGCGGAATACTGCTCTGTTCACCTAAGCTTGCAAGGATGCTTTCCAAAATTTCTTTTATGCTTAATGCATCCCCTGGCGGAGCAACTATCGCCTTTAATTCGAGGATGTCCCCAAAAGGTGAAAGTGCTGTACCAGAGATTTCCGGGACAGTAGCTGATGGCACAAAATAATGATAAAGATTTTCGTTTTCCGGCATAAATGGATGAGCCACAAAAATCAGGTCCAATTGTTTAATCTGCTCCTCCGGGATATAGTTTTCGGGCAAAGCACCAAGCCCAATGACATAATTTAGCCTTTTACTGCGAATTAGATTCCGCAATTCAGCGTGCCCTTTGAATTTTGCGCTTCGGAATATCCCGCTTATGCCCAAGCTGTTTCTTGCCTGTGTCAAAGGAAGGAATATGAATTTTGCTTCAGCGGCAAGTTTGGATGCAAAGAACGCTGTCTCCCCAAGGCGTGCCATCTCGCCAACAACCCCGCTGAAAATAACAAATCCCTTCTGGGCTTTTTTCATTCTGCCGACAATATCGGTTATATCCGATGGCGATACACCGCAAAGGCTTGCTTCGGGCTCAAAATTCTCGTTTCGAAGTGCTTTATGCATTGCAAGAATACAGGCGCCCTCTGTTCCGGGTTTTACCCCAAGCACCTTTGTCGCCTGCGTTGAGGTTCTCGTGCGATAAGAAGCAATTGAGCAAAGCGTATTTCCCCGCTTTGCATATTTGGAGTTAAGTATCTGATGGGCAATTGTGGGATTTGATTCAAATGGGTCGCCAACTGTAAGGATGAAATCCGCTTCACTTATGCTGTCACGGCTAAAGTGTGCGGCTGAAACATAACTTGTTACAAGTTCATCCTCAATCGGGCTTAACGCCACAATTTCCGTCCCGATAGCCTTAGCAAGCACGGTAACAAGATATGCCTCTTCAAGTGTCAGACTACCGTCAATGATTATAGCCCCAGTTTTGCCGGTCCATTGAATATTTTTGCTTATATCACTGAGAATCTCAGCGGATCGGCGTATTTTCCCGTTCTTAAGCGCGTAATAAGCGCGTTTTGGATTCTCCACGAGGTCAATAGTATAATTCCCCCGCGGACATAATCCGTAGTGTGGATTCTCGGGGTAGTCCAACCTGAAGATGCTATCTTTTGTAAAATACGCTGACCGGCTATCCGGGACACGGACTATTAGCGGGTCAAAAAGCGAGCAGAACGGACAAAGTGTTCTTTTATCCACCGAAGACATTTGGGTAATCCTTTATCTTTGCGTAGTTCATATCAGGACCATCTTTGCACAAATAGTATGGTCCAATATTGCATCTCGCGCACTTGCCAAGCCCACAGCTCATTCGCCTGTTCATAGAAAGGTAAATTCTATCCTCTTTGAACCCCTCCTCAATAAGTTTTTGCGTAACGAACTTAAGCATTATTTCAGGACCACAGCTAACTACATAGGTGTTGTTTCTGTCGAGGTCTAAGTTGTTGAGCAAAACCGTGACGACACCGGTTTTGCCGGTCCAACCGGGGTAGGGCGTGTCAATGGTTATTTCAAGTTCAACCTTGGGGATTTTTCGCCACTTTTCGTATTCGTCGCGGAAGCAGAGGTCGTTGGGGGTTCTTGCGCCGTATTTCACAACTATTCGCTTTACCTTATCGGTCATATCAAACAATGAATAGAGGCAGGAGCGGAGCGGTGCAAGTCCAACTCCTCCGCCGACCACAAGTATCTCGGCGCCTGCGAATTTATCAAGCGGGTAGCCCTTTCCGAAAGGTCCACGAATGCCAACTGGATCACCGACTTTAGCCTGATAGTGTAACGCATCTGTGACTCTACCTGTGCGAAGGATTGTGATCTCAATTGAATCGGTTTTGCCGGGCTTTGAGGATGGCGTAAATGGTGCTTCGCCAACTCCAGGGTATGTGAGCTGAACAAATTGTCCCGCACGAAATTCAAGTGGCTCGGACATCTTTATTGTGAATGTCTTTATTGTGGGGGTTTCGTCCTTGATTTTAATGATCTCGCTATCTATCGGATAATAAATGTTTTCCATCCTGAAGCACCCCTTCTTTATGCGTGGTTCTCACGAGCCTTTTTGTTCGTCTGCGCCTTTCAGGACCTGACGCATATCTATTTTACCGAGGCAATTTTCGATGCATCTCCCACAGCCGGTGCACGCATAAAAATCGTATCTTTCCTTGAAGTGGTGGAACTTGTGGTCGTAGCGGTGTTCAAAATGCTGGCGGTGAAGCGGGCGCGGATTGAGCATCCCTGCCATCCTTGAGAAGCCAGAAAACTGGCACGAATCCCAGTTCATTGTGCGGATGAACTTATCCTTTGTTTTGTGGTCGGCAAGCCCAAAGCAATAACATGTTGGACAAACATTTGTGCAGGCGCCACAAGAAACACATCTTGATGCCTCTTTTCCCCATACAAGCGAATTATATCTTTCTTTCACTATGTGATAGTAGTCGTTTTTTGTCTTGAGATTCGCGTTTTGTTCCTCAAGTTCGGCGGTGACCTTTGCCCGTTTTCGCTCAAGTTCTTTTTCTTTGTCCGGGGTTGCCTGTGGCAAAGCGAAGCCCTCAAGAAGTCCTTTGCCTTTTTCTGTGGCGATATCCACGATAAACCCGCCATCTATTTTGCTCAAAAGTATGTCGTAGCCATCTTCCGGGTAGGGTTTGCCGCCGACGAGGTTGCAGAAGCAGGTCGGAAGCGCTTCTGAGCAATCACCCGCAACTATGAAAAGGTTCTCGCGGGCTGATTTGACAAAAGGGTCCACAAATTCCTTATCCTCAATGAAGACACTGTCAAAAACACGAATTGCGGCTATATCGCAAGGTTTCAGGTCAACGAGGACCTTTGGCGTTGGCTCGCTGAACTTATTCCTCCCGCCCGGATATTCCGCCACGACTTTAAGGGCGTTGAAAAGTACCGGTTTAAATGAATCCGTTTGCCTGTATTTATGGAAAAGTGGGAGGGAGCCATTTTTTAGTTCAAATTTTTTAAGTTCGCCCTGCTCATCAAATCCCCAGAGTTCTCCATAATGGGTTAAGGCTTTAATAAATCCATTTAGCTTTGAGTCATCCAAGAAGTAGTACCTGGCCATTTTACCCCTTTGTGAAAAAGTTCACATAAAATAATTTACCAATTTAATTTGTCAAGAGGATTTTGAAAGTTTTTTGTAATCGTTTGATATGGAAAGTTTTTGTGTGCTCGGCGGGGAAAGCCTTGACCTTAAAGGTTAAGTTCCTGGCAACAAGTCCGGGCATTATCTGGGGTAGAAACAAATATGTTTTGTGGGGGTTGCAAGGTTCGGGAATAGGGTTGTAAAAATGGGTTCTCATAGGGGTTGATGTTAATAAGGATTTATGTTGTGCTTTTAATTTGATGGGAATCAAAAGGAGGGTGGGGGGCAATCCCCTTTAACACGAGGAACTCATTTATCAACTTCGCGAACTTAGCAGCAAGATTATGTGAACCTGAGATTCGCCGATCATCATAAAACATAACTGCAGTTTGAACCCTGATTCCGTTTGATCCACTCGTTTAGCTCCTCACATGCCCTTGCAAGTTCAGCCTCGTTTTTTGCTGTGGTTGTAACCCATAATTTCACGGTGCCTTGCCCATCTGAGTAAATAAGCTCAAGCTTGTTCACCGCCCCTTTATGCCCAATATCGCTCGGAAATCTAAATATAGTTTTGCCTGGCATCCTGGGATTGGAATAAAAAGACTCGATCCGCTCAATAAAATCGAATTCCCGCATCAACCGCTCAAGCAATGATTTTAATCCCTGAATACCGCTCCAATGGTGTTCAACTCTAAGCGCGATGTTCTTTATTCTTTCCTCAGGCGATTTGTCTGAACGGGCTGGCAGATTGACTTCTGTCCTTATATACTCCTTAAAAGTCTCATAGAAGATGATCCCGGTATAAGAGAGACTTGCCTTTTTGCCTTCCCTTTCAAAAAGGACCTGTAGCTCCTCATCACTATTAAAAGGGATTCTACCCGCATCAATTGTGGTTTCATTATGCGCGAGTGTGAGGATCTCGTAATATTTTAGCCAGGCGCCGAAATCGAAATTGACCGGCAACGGTGGAAGTGTTATAACCTCGTTGAAATCCTCGAACCTGTAGAAGACCTTGACTTTAAGAGCCTGCCCCAATAATACCGCAAAGGCAATCTGCGCTTTGTAGCCTCCCGTAGCATTGACCCCGACAGTATAGCCTTTATTCTGTAAATTTTTGATTGCATTGAACATTTCCTGAACGAGATTAATTAGCCCCTTTTGTCTGAAGAGTTTGTGGTCGGTGCTTTGAAGCCCTACAATAACAATATACCTGGATTTTATATTTTGATGTTCGTAGTGATTGCAAAGGATTTCACCAATGTTTTTGCCCTCTTCAGTGTCAGAAACGAGGAATATAATTTCCTTAAGTTCCGGGGCATATAATCTCTGTATGGAGGTTATGGAGTTAATTTCAGCGCCAACCCTTCTGTCGTTTTCCGGGTCTTTTATGTGGCGGAGAGCGATTTTGAGCGCCTCAAGGGATTTGTTCCCTGGACAGGCAACATCATCCCAGGAGTCATTTGCCCAATGCCTAAGCAGTGTGGTACCGCAGGTGCACACAAGCGCATTTATATCGCTTTGCATAGTGCCTCCTTTTCTCGTAAATAAAAGATATCCAAAATGATTTCAAAATTGCAAACTACATTTGGTTTGATTGCCTCAACATATTGCCCCCAATTATAGCCGGCATCCAATCTTTTTGCGATCAAAACCTCAACAGGCAACCTGTAAAGCAAAAGGCTTATGTCCCCTCATTTTTAAACTAAATTAATTCATAATTGCTTTTTGTCAATAATTGTTTATACCATTGTAGATAGGGAATTTTTAAGTGTAATATTAATCAATGCGGAGAGAGTGGGATTCGAACCCACGAGCCCCTTTTAGAGGGCCACACGATTTCCAATCGTGCTCCTTAAGCCAGCTCGGACATCTCTCCGACCAGGCATTAAACCTGATATGCCCTTTTAAAACGGGTCGTCCTCTTCTTCTTCCTCCTCCTCAAACTCAGCCTCATCGTACGCGACATCTATAAGCTCATTAAGAATATTAATAACCTCGTATACAAAATCAAGGTCATTTTTTTCAATGAGCTTCTGGAATACTGCGATAGCCTCATCTACCGCTTTTTTCTTGGTTTCCGCATACATCTTGAGATACTCTTCCACAATTCCTCCTTTATATTTTTAGTAAATATAAGAAGAACGGGGTATTTAATCAACACATTTTTTGTGTCCCCCGATTTTTTTGTTCCAGAACTCTTTCAGAAAAAGGGAGAAGAATCTTGTATCATAAAGGATATATCGTCTCCATAACCTTTTTGGTTCGTGGATAAGCCGCCAGAACCACTCAAGAGCGAGTTTCTGTAAAATCTTTGGCGCCCTCCGCACCTTTCCAGCAACAAAATCAAATGCACCTCCAACACATAACGCAACCTTGATATTCAATTCCTCTATGTGTTTGTGGATCCACATCTCCTGCTTCGGAGCCCCAACACCGATAAACAAAATATCGGGCGCAACATCATTTATCATCCTTCTTATTTTTTCGCTTTCCGTGTCTGACTTTTCAAACCCGAAAGGTGGGGAATATATCCCAACAAATTTTATTGAGGGATACATAGTTTTTAGTTTTTGTGCTGCCTTTTCTGCTACGCCTGGCAAGCCACCTAAAAGGAATATTTTGAATCCTCTTTCGCTTGCGACCCTGCAGATAGCAGGGAATAGGTCCGCACCGGTAATCCTTGACTTGAGCGGTACGCCCAGTAGCCTGGAACTCATAACAATCGGCATACCATCTGCAAGCACCAACAAGGCACCCGCATAAGCCTTCCGAAAATCGGGCTCGTCCTGCAAACGAACGATGTGGTCAACATTTGCTGTTACAACATATCCCTTGTGGTTGCTTTCCACAATCCCGATAATTTTCTCAAGCGCTTCCTCAAATGTGAGATTGTCAATGTCTATGCCGAAAAGATTTACTCTTGTCCCCATAAGGAACCGAAAAGTGTTTGGGCAATAGTACCCGCAAGCGGCGGGAAAAGGAATGTGCTCAAAAGGCGGCAAATCGTGAATTTTACGCCCAGGATTCCAACCTCCATTGGCAGCCTGCTTACTGCGTACAGGGACCATCCAGTAATAAATGCGACGGTAGTCCCGATACTTGCGCCCGAATTTAGGAGAATAGCGACAATAGGCAGATTAACATAAGGTCCGCCCGGTGATAATCCCCCGGCGATAGAACCGATAATAATCCCGCGTAACCCGGAGCCTGAACCAATCCATTTCACAAGGTATTCGCGAGGCACAAGAACCTGAATTATACCGGAAACGATGAAAGCGAAAAACAGAAGCGGCAAAACCTGCACCATAAGATTGAACCCTATTTTTGCTCCCTCAATATGTTGTCCTTGCCCTTTTGCGTATCCAATAAGAAAAAGCACGATCGCAAGAAAAGCCATTATTATTGTTGGCAGGAACATATTGCTTGAACTCCTATTTGGCATAGAATTCCCTTATAGCGTTAACTACCTCTTCCATCTCCCTTCTTTCAAGTTCCGGGAAGATGGGGAGTGAGATCACCTCTTCGCAAGCCCGCTCGGTATTTGGCAATGTCTGCGGTTTATATCCGAGATGCTTCAATGCAGGCTGAAGATGCAGGGGTAGGGGATAATAAATTGCTGTGCCGATTCCTTTCATTTTCAGATGCTCCACCAGTTTATCGCGGTTCTCAACACGCAAGGTGTATTGATGATAAACATGGAATGTGTCAATCTGTTCCTCCGGTACCTGGATGACAATATCCCTTAGCGATGAATTATAGAAGTTTGCGATAGAACGCCTGGATTCAATCCACTCGTCAAGATGCTTTAGCTTAACCTCAAGGATTGCTGCCTGAATGGTGTCAAGCCTGCTATTATACCCAAGAAATTCGTGGTAGTATTTCTTTTTGCTTCCGTGAACGCGAAGCATTCTGATTTTTTCTGCCATTTCCTCACGATTGGTGATAATAGCGCCTCCGTCCCCACAGCATCCGAGGTTTTTTGTCGGGAAGAAACTGAAGCATCCGAAATCGCCGAAACTTCCCGCTTTCTTCCCTTTGTACTGGGATCCTACCGCCTGAGCGCAATCCTCAATGACCACAAGATTATGTTCCTTCGCAAGTTTAAGTATTGGATCCATATTGCAAGGTAGCCCAAAGAGATGGACGGGCATAATAGCTTTTGTCCTGGGGGTTATTTTGCGGGCAATATCTTCTGGGTCTATATTGTAACTGTCAAGCTTAATATCTGCAAAGACAGGTTTGGCACCGAGTATTGCGATAACCTCCGCGGTGGCGAAGAATGTAAATGCTGTAGTGATTACCTCGTCGCCGGGCTTGATATCGGCTGCGCGAAGTGCAAGAAGAAGTGCGTCGGTGCCTGACGCTACACCAAATGCATATTTAACCTCGTTATACTCGGCGAAACTTTTCTCAAAATTGACGAGAGCCGGGCCTAAGATGTACGCACCAGACGCAAGTGTTTCGCGCACTTTTGCTTCAACCTCACGCTCTATTTTTTTGTACTGCCTTGTTAGGTCAAACTGTGGAACTGCCATAAAACCTCCCTTAAATATTAACTGCATGGGCACCGAACAAAAGAGGATTCGCCAGGCGGATTTTTCTTCTTTCCACTTCTTAAAACACGCATACCTTTAGCCAATTCAGAATATTCGGGCATATTCTCATTTATCTCTGCTTAAAACCAACCCTGATTTTCCAGGAGTTGCTCCTCCGGGACATCCCTGAACTCCTTAGCCGGGAGTCCGGCGACAATCTTTCTTGGGGGGGCATCTTTGGTCAGAAGTGCGCCTGCAGCGACAAGTGCATCCGCACCAACCTTTTTCCCGGGGAGAATAACCGCACCAACCCCAATCCTTCCGCCAAGTTCTACCGTTACACCTTTAAAATGCTTGAACCTTTCAGCGGTACGCCCGACGAAATTGTCGTTGCTTGTCAAAACGCCGGGCGCAACGAATACATAATCCCCTATCTCGGAATAAGCGGTTATGTATACATTCGTTTCAAGTTTCACATAGGAGCCAATCTTACACTTATTTTCAATGGCTACGCCACGCCCAACAATTGTGAACTCCCCTATGGTGACATTCTCACGGATAGTAGCAAGGTCAGCAATAAGCACATCATTGCCAATCTTTGATCCTGCGTATATTACAGAATTGGAACCAATAGTGACATTATCGCCGATCTCGCAGGGGGGCACAGGCGCACCTGAGGTTGTTGCTGACCGTGACGCCTTCATCGGCAGGCGACCAATTACAGTACCATCCCCAATCCTTACATTATTCCCGATCTTCGTTCCCGCGTGAATAACAACATTATGCCCCACGCTTACATTTTCACCAATCTCCACATCATCCTCAATCACCACAAAATACCCCACTGTAAAATTTTTACCAAGCTTTGCTTTTGCTGAAATCTCTCGTTCTGACATAGATACTCCTTTATTATGCCCTCAGTTTTTCAGTTTTTACAATCCTAGTTTTGGGTTTTTTTAATACGCTTTTTTAGCTTACATCTTCTTTGGCAATTTTTTTTCGTTAAGGTTATCGTTTTGTTTTTGTTTGAGGTATTTTAATTCGTAAGCAAAAAGCAAGTAGTATTCAGTTTCAGTTGAAGTACGGAAGCTTATTGTAAGGAACCTTGAAAGTTCATGCGCAACCCTCACCAATATTTGCCCGGATTGAGGACGAAGATCTTATGAGTTGTGCTTTTGTCCGGGAGTCTCATCCTGCGGGAAAGACTTTGTAAACATACATATTTCCACGCAATTTTATGGGCTTTTTGATAAACTTTCGGTCTTCTGAAATCTTGCATCTCTGGGGCTTCCTTGTGTTTGCTTTTTACAAAGGGCTATTTATAACACTGATGACCGACTGCCGATAATTGAAAGCCCAATTTAAATGTTTATTGGTGTTCCACCCAACTTCATTGAACGGTCTGCTGCCTCAAGAACACGCAAAACGCGGATACCATCATGCCCGTCGGTCAATGGCGGAACCCTTGTCTTTATCGCCCTAAGGAATTCCTCGCACTCTATTGCGAGCGGCTCTTTCATCTTAAGTTTCGGTATCAAAATATCACCGGTTCTGAGGCTTATATATTCCGCATAGGTATTATAATCAAGTTGTGTATCGGCACCCTTATCGTAAAGCCAGAGTTTTTCTGTCGGGTTAACATCATCGAATGTTGCCATTTTTTTGCTTCCTACAACGGTTATTTTTCGCATTTTATGCGGATCAAGCCAGCTTGAATGGATATGCCCCACACAACCGTCGGGGAAGAATAACGATACGAAGCTGATATCCTCAATGCCTTTTTGAAGATAGCTTGCGCCTGTTGCAGAGACCTTGACGGGCTCACTTTCGAGGAGATAAAGGAAGATAGATATATCGTGCGGGGCAAGCGACCACATAGCATTTTCAACACTTCGCACAACACCAAGATTTAAACGAGCAGCGTAAAGATAATATATCCTCCCCAGTTCCCCGGCTTTAATGTATTCTTTCAATTTTACCACAGCAGGATGATATTCAAGAATATGCCCAACCATAAGTATTCTTTTGTGCTTCTCGGCGATTTCAACCATCTTGTATGCGTCCTCAAGTTTCAGTGCGATGGGTTTTTCTACAAAAACATCCTTTCCCGATTCGAGCGCTTTTATAGCAATTTCAGCGTGGGTGCTTGGGGGTGTTGCGACAACAACAGCATCAATATTTTCTCGTCTGAGTACTGCTTCCCAGTTATCGGTAACCTCGCTAATCTTTGGGTCCTGCGAGAGCAACTCGCAAACTTTCTGGTTTGTGTCACAGGCAACCACAAGTTCACACTCAGGAAGCGCCATAAAATTTCTCAGAAGGTTCTTACCCCATGAACCAATGCCTATTTGCGCCAGTCTTATTTTACCCATTTGCCTTCCTTTTTAATTTTAAATCCTCAAGGGTGATGTTTATAATTCTTGCCAATCTTTTGCCTCTTTCGGGATAAAGCGTGGCATATCTTTGATAGACTACCCTTGCCGAAATGCCCAAAAGGGCAATTATCAAGGAGGAGAGAAATGTTGCAATTGTGACTATCCCTCGTTTTGGCTTAAGATCACATATTTGAGGTGATGCCCAGTAGAGCACCTGAATAACAGGGACATTTTTAGCTTCCTCAAGGCGTGCCTGTTCAAACTGCTGGGTGAGGAATATGTAAAGTGTCTGCTGGGTCTGGTATTCGCGAAGAAGGGTAAGGTATGTTATGTATAGATCTGGCACCTGACCAAGTGGGATAGCGGATAACTCTGGTTGAGCCTCAAGCGATGCGAGTGTCTTCTGGATTTCGTTTACCCTTGTCTCCAGTGTCTTAATACGCGCGCTTTTTTCGGACATAAAATTTCTGAGATAACTTAGTTCATATTGTGCCTGAAGAAGTTCGGCTTGAAGGTTAGCAACAGTTGAAAGTGCGTATTGTGTTTGGGCTTCTATCGCCGGAAGCCCTCTTGATTTCTGGAACGAAACGAGATTGTTCTTTGCAATCTCAAGGGAATCCCCGCACTCCTTTAGTCGTTCCTCGATGTACATTCTATAATTCCTCGCAGACCATATCCTGAGATTCTGGTTAAGATTATCGAGCCTTTTCAGAAGCGCATTAACGATATCCGATGCTTTTTGGGGGGTTTTTGCAGAAAACTTAACTTTAATCAAACCTTCACGAGAAAGTTTAACCTTAAGATGCTTTTTGAATTTTTCTCTCGCGATGAGCATCGTTTTTGCTCGGTACTCCTTTGCGAGCCCGAATTGTATTATGACCGTATCCGTTATTGCCGGGGTAGAAATTAGCGCTGCGTAAAGGTCTGATGGTGTTATCATAAATGGGAGCACGAACTCGCCACCTTCGCCCATCGTTGGGAATAGCCCCGAGAACTCCGAAAGGAGCCCACTAACCCCAACAGAAGCGCGATAAGGGGGGAGTATTACCGCTTCTGCCTCGTAGCTTTTTGGCACAATCTGAACGAGCAGGAGCGCAAAAAGCGTGAGTCCCAGAACAAAAAGAGCAATGCTTTTTTTTGCCCTGCAAAGCCCCTCAAGGATGGATATCAAATCAAAAAGCCTCTGGTTCATACGACTCTTTCAGTGGAATATCCCAAGCGCGTATGCAGTTAAAATTATTGAAAGCACGCCACTTGTTGTTCCGAGGAAATCCTTGAAAATGGCGTAGTAGCTTTTTCCAACATAGATGACATCACCAGCGCATATATACTCAATCTCGTCAATCGGATATTCCTTTCCCTGCCGAATCAATTTAATCCGTTTGTCGCTGCCGAGTGATGTCGGTCCACCAGCCATAGCGATATATTCCTCAGCAGAAAGCCCGGGCAAAAAGGCAAAACCTCCAGGTTTATTTACCTCACCTGAAACATAGACAGAATCTGAAATTGTTGTCAAAAGAACTGTATCCCCGTCGCTGAGCATAAAGTCTGCATCACTTTTCGTAAGATCAAGCAATTTTTTCTCCTCGCCCCTGAATACACGAACAGCGGTTGGGTTAATCCCGCGAGCAAAACCACCAAGTTCCTGAATAAAGTCAACCAATTTCCGTGAACCCCTGAGCGGATAATACCCTTTTGGAATAGTTGGCGTTAGAAGATACACTTTGGCATTTCCGAGCTCAACTGGCGGAACGAACACAACAGCACCATCACTGAGGCGAGGGTTTGATTTTTTATTCCCCCTGTAAAGAAAATCATAAATATTGACCGTTGTTGTTTCGCTACCAGTGAAAATCTTGATATTCCCCAGATCTGCATCGTCTTTTGGGGTGCCCAAAAGGAGTATATCCGAGAGACGCTCAAAAGGGTGAAGTTCGTAAAGTCCAGGGTTTTTTACCTCGCCCGTGATGCTTACCCTGAAAACCCGCATACCGACAAGGGACAAATCAAAATGGACGCCCTTATAAACGCTTGATATAGCTTTAGAAACAAGCTCTTTTGCTGATTTAAGACTGGCTCCTCCGACTGCAATTGAGCCATATTCCGGGATTAAAATTTCGCCTGTCGGTGAAACTATGAGTTCCTCATCAACGCTAACACCGCCCCAGATACAGAGCCTTAATCTATCACCGGGACCCAAGATATATTCGGATGGGTCAAGCGGTCCCTCTTGCGGATATAACACGCCCACAGTTTTTGGCTGCTTTGTTACAAGGGTTTCAGGAGGTAATGGTTTTGTTTGCACCTCGGATGGCTGGGCCTTAATGGGAATTTGTGGAAGTGATTGTGTCTGCTGTGTGCCCGGAGTTAAGCCGGGGAGGTTTAGCTGTGCATAAACCGAAAAAGCCACAAGCAGAATCAAGCCAAACACGGTTTTTGCCACTATATCGCACTTTTTTTTCGCCCCCACGAGAACCCATAAAGTGGTGGATTCATCATTTTCCGATTTTCGTTTTGCATCTTTCATTTTGTGCTTTTAATCCCCGCAAGTTTGCTTTTATAGAAATCCACGGTAACCCTAATCCCCTCCTCAAAACTTACCTCAGGTGCCCATCCAAGCGAACGTATTCTGGAATCATCAATAAAATAAGCCCTATCGTGAATCTTTCTGTCCGTTGTGTAAGTTATCAATTCATTCTTCCTGTTCGTGAGTTCAAGTACCCGTTGCGCAATATCTATATTCTTTATGTGTGTTCGTCCCGCTATATTGTATATTTCGCCCGAACCACCTTTTTTCAAAAGCATCAGTATAGCTTTTACCGTGTCAGTGACAAAAAGCCAGTCTCTAATATAAAGCCCATCGCCATACAAGGGCAAGGGTTTATTTTGGATTGCGTTGGTTATGAAAAGCGGGATAATTTTTTCCGGGAACTGATAAGGTCCGTAATTGTTAGTTGGTCGTGCGATGAGGATGTCAAGGTCAAACGAACGGGCATAAGAAATGCAAAGCATATCCCCGCTTGCCTTTGTAACAGCATAGGGGTTTGTCGGTGCAAGCGGTGAGCTTTCATCCGCGGGCGTTTTTTCATCCCGTGGTCCGTAGACCTCGTCGCTTGATATGTGCAAAAATCGGACACAGGGATGTTTTCGCAAAAGTTCAAGCATATTCGCGACCCCGCAGATATTTGTGCGAACAAATGGCACAGGGTCAACAAGCGAACGGTCAACATGGGTTTCTGCAGCGAAATTCACAACATACCTTACCCCCTCAAAAAGGCGCTCCGTATCCTTCGGGTTGCTTATATCCCCGCGGATAAATTTTACCCGTCCGGCTTCAATAAGGTCGGCGATGTTCTCCAAGTTCCCTGCGTATGTCAGCTTATCGAAGACGAGAAGTTCGAGCGCGGAGAAGTTATCGGCGACAAATCTTACAAAATTTGTGCCAATAAAACCACACCCGCCGGTTATGACCATCCTGCCAGAGAGTTCCATTTCAGAACCAATGCCAGTGCCCACCTAACCATGCTTCAATTCCCAGTTATAAGGGATAAGATTTGTTGCGGGGTCCATCCGATATTCATCAGGATTATCCCTGTTGTATACCTCTGTCGGGAGATTCAAGATGATTGCCTCATTACAGCCGATACATTTCCAGCCATGCCACAACTCGGGTGGTATAACGACAAGGGCAAGGTTGCTTTCGCCAATGAAGAATTCGTCAAGTTCGCCGTAGGTTTTTGAGTTCTCACGCCCATCGTAGATGACAAGCTTAATCATACCAGAGATACACACGATATTGTCGGTTTGCTTTTTGTGAAGGTGCCAGGCTTTTACAACCCCAGGATAGGTTGTTGTGATATAAGCCTGTCCGAATTTTTTGAATATCGGGTCGTCGCTGCGAAGGATTTCAAAAAGCCTTCCCCTTTCGTCCGGTTTGACCTCAAGTTGACGAAAAATCACTCCTTCAATCATCCCCCTCCTTTATTTCTCTGTATCTTTCAAGCCCTCTTCCAAAGATGCGTATTGCTTTACGGAGTTCGTTTTCCTCAAGGACATATGCGATTCTTACCTCACTTTTGCCAAGCCCTTTTGTTGCGTAAAAGCCAGCCCCGGGGGCAACCATAACTGTTTCGCCATCCTCATCGTAGTCGGCAAGTAGCCACTCGGCGAAATCGTCTGTGTCGCTGATTGGCAATTTGACCATAAGATAAAAAGCCCCGCTTGGCTTTTGACAGAAAACCCCCGGAATCTTTGCGAGTTCCTCGAGCGCGGCGTCCCGTCTACGCATATACTCCTGGCGAAGCTCAACGAAATATTCGGGTTTGAGGTTGTCAAGTATCGCCTTCGCGGCGAACTGCTCAATTCTCGGTGGGCATAATCTTGCCTGTCCAAACCTCAAGGCAGATGCGATAATATCCTTATTTTTTGTCGCGATATTTCCAATTCTTGCGCCACAGGCTGAAAATCGCTTTGAAATTGAATCCAGAAGTATTGCCCTTTCCTGTAGTTCAGGTATATGCATTACGGAGATTGGCTTGTACTCGTAGGCAAATTCGCGATATACCTCATCTGATATAACAAAAAGGTCGTACTTGAGCGCGAGTTCTTTAACGAGGTTCATTTCCTCAAGAGTGAGGACTGTGCCTGTTGGATTATTCGGCGAGCAGATTATTATGCCGCGGGTTCGGTTGTCTATTGCGCTTTCAATTACCTCTCGCTCTGGTAGGTGGTATCCTGTTTGTGGGTTTGTAGGGATGGGCTTAAGGCTGACATCAGCCATAACCGCATAACCATTATAGTTTGTGTAAAACGGCTCGAAGACGATGAAATTGTCGCCCGGATCAGATGTTGTTAGCATAGCGAATATTATTGCCTCACTTCCTCCTGTTGTGACAATTATCTCATCGGGGTTCAATTCTATATCGCAGAACTCGGTATAGTAGCGCGAAAGGCTTGCCCTGAAGTCCGTTTCGCCCTGCGAGTTTCCGTAAGCCAACACCTTTGATGGATAAGATATTAGCGCCTGCCAGAATATATCGGGCGTTTTTATGTCGGGTTGTCCAATGTTCAGGTGATAGACCTTTTTGCCCTTGCTTTTAACCCTTTCCGCTATGGGCACAAGCTTTCTTATGGGCGATGCCGGGCAGGCACCACCACGACAGGAAATTCCGCGTGCCATTCTTCTCCTTCGCCATTATTCAATTTATCTGTTCACATATGTTAGCCAGTTCCATTTGTCGGGGTATTTGCCCTCTATGATTCCGAAAAATATCTCCTGGAGTTTCTCGGTTATTGGTCCTTTTTTGCCACATCCAACGGGGATCTTGTCAACGGTTGCGATTGGTGTGATTTCGGCAGCACTGCCAGTGAAGAAAGCCTCATCGCATATGTAAAGCATCTCGCGGGGGATGAGCTGCTCTTTGACCACAATTCCAAGATCTTCCGCTATTTTTATAACAGTATCGCGGGTAATTCCAGCAAGAATTGAAGCCCCAAGTGGTGGGGTAAAAATTATCCCGTCTTTTACTATGAATATATTTTCGCCGGAGCCCTCAGAAATATACCCATTGACATCAAGGGCTATCCCCTCAGCATAGCCGTAAATAATAGATTCCATTTTCACAAGCTGGGAGTTCATATAGTTTGCGCCAGCCTTAGCAAGGGCGGGGAAGGTATTTGGTGCCATCCTTGACCAGCTCGAAACCATAACATCAACCCCGCGAGAGCAAGCTTCGTCCCCAAGGTACTTTCCCCATTTCCACACAGCTATTGCGACCTGGACGGGGCATTTGAATGGGTTCACACCTAACTCGCTGTAACCACGATAGATAATGGGACGGATGTAACACTCCTCAAGCTTATTCCTGCGTATCGTTTCGAGAATCGCATTGTTTATCTCCTCCTCAGAATATTTTACCTCCATCCTGTAAATTTTGGCTGAATTGAAAAGCCTCCGTGTATGATCGTTCAGACGAAAAACCGCTGGACCCTTTGGTGTTTTGTAGCACCTCGCACCCTCAAAAACCGAACTCCCGTAGTGAACAACATGGGAGAGAACATGAATCTTCGCCTCGCCCCACGGCACAAATTCCCCGTCCATCCATATCACATAATTCTTGCACTCCTCGCTGAAAGGCATCTTTTCCCCTTTCTGTAAAACTTTTATTTTACAAGGGCTTCTTTTAAAACATTTCCGAGCCGTTTTATTCCTTCCTCAATAATGTCCTCGCTGCTATATGAGAAGTTGAGTCGCATAGTATTTCTTCCACCACCATCGGGGTAGAAATAAGTTCCGGGTATATAAGCCACGCCCTTTTCAACTGCAGACCAAAGCAAGTCCGTTGTATCAATTTTTTCTGGGAGTTCTACCCAAAGGAATAATCCACCGCGCGGATTACTTGTTACAACGCCCTCCGGGAAGTATTTTGCGATTGCTTCCTTCATTGCTTTAAGCCGCTTGCTGTAAACCTGTTTGAGCTTCTCAATGTGTTTATCAAGATTTCCGGCTTTGAGGAACTCGTAAACGACATACTGGCTAAAGGTGGAGGTGTGCAGGTCTGCGCCCTGTTTTAGTTTAACAAGTTTGTCGAAAGCAAATGGCGGGGCAACAATCCACCCAATACGAAGACCCGGCGAGATGAGCTTGGAAAATGTCCCGAGCATTATCACATTTTCGGGCGAAAGCGATAACATTGTCGGTAATTTCTCCCCCTCATATACAAGCTCGCTGTAAGGGTCATCCTCAATCACCGGAAGATAATATTCCTCCGCGAGAGCGAGAATCTTCTTGCGACGCTCAAGTGAAAGTGTTCGTCCATCCGGATTTTGGAACGATGGCACAAGATAAATAAAGCGCGGTTTATATTTTCTTATCAAATCCTCAAGATTATCAACATTTATTCCGTTTTCATCCGAGGAAAGAGTAACATATTGTGGTCCGTAGGCATTGAATGCCTGAATGGCACCGAGGTATGTAGGGCGACCGCAGATAACATAAACTCCAGAATCAAGAAAGAGTTTGCCAACGAGATCAAGAGCCTGCTGGCTTGCCGAGGTAATGAGTATATTATTTGCGGTTATCGGGGTCCCGCTTTTTTGAAGCCTGCTTGCAAGGAATTCGCGAAGTGGCTCAATCCCTTCCGTCTCACCGTACTGGAGTGCCAGTTTTGAGCTCTTCTCAAGCGCTAACTCGCAGGCTTGTTTTATTTCTTCCACAGGAAAAAGTTCCGGTGCAGGCAAACCACCAGCAAAGGATATTACCCCGGGCTTTTTGATAATTTTGAGTGTTTCCCTGATGATTGAGGATTGCATTGCAACCGCGCGCTTTGCATACTGCCACTTGTTGCTCATAAGCTTCCCACCTGTTTTGAGGATGTTTTATTCTTAAGCGATTTCAACATCTATCTGGGCTTTCTGCAGCTTTCCGGAATAATCCACATAGATGGTTTTCCACTCGGAGAATATTTCGTAAACAGTCCATCCGCCTTCGCGATGCCCATTTCCGGTGTCCTTAACACCGCCAAATGGATAATGGCATTCCGCGCCAATTGTCGCACCGTTTATGTATGTTATTCCTGCCTCAAAATCGCGAATGGCAACAAAAGCCTTATTTATGTCGTTTGTGTATATTGATGATGACAGTCCATAGTTTGAGTCGTTCAAAACCGCCACCCCTTCCTCAAAATCCTTGACCTTGATCACCGAAAGGACAGGACCAAAAATCTCCTCGCGGAATATTCGCATATGGGGTTTAACATCCACGAATATAGTGGGCTTGTAGAACCATCCTTTGGCGAGTTCGGGGTCATCTGGGATTTCGCCGCCACAAAGAAGCGTGGCTCCCTCGGATTTTCCTATTTCCACATATTTATGGATTATATCGCGCTGTTGCCTGTTAATGACAGGACCAACATCAACTGATGGGTCAAGCCCATAGCCAAGTTTAAGTTTTTTTGTTCGTTCTACGAGCATTTCCACAAACTTATCGTGGATTGGTTCCTCAAGAATGAGCCTGCTTGTTGCGGTGCAGCGCTGTCCTGTGGTTCCGAAAGCCCCCCAGATAATCCCCTCAAGTGCAAGGTTAAGGTCTGCATCAGCGAGCACAAGCTGGGCATTTTTTCCGCCAAGCTCAAGCGAGAGGCGTTTAAGTCGCTCGCCGCATCGCCTTGCTATATCACGCCCGACCGCGCTTGAACCGGTAAACGAAATAACCCCAACATCCGGATGCTCAACAAGCGGTATCCCAACCTTATTTCCGGTGCCATGAACAAGATTCACAACCCCTTTAGGAATCCCAGCCTCAATAAGAATTTCTACAAGCCTATGGCAACAGGCAGGGGTGTCCGATGCAGGCTTTATCACAACTGTGTTTCCGCAGGTCAAAGCAGGGAATATTTTCCATGCTGGAATGGCGATTGGAAAGTTCCAGGGGGTAATTAATCCTGCAACCCCGATTGGCATTCTTACTGTGAACCCCATTTTGTTTTTGAGTTCGCTCTGTGGCGAGATAGAGAAAAGGCGGCGCGATTCGCCAAAAGCATAATATGCTGTGTCAATTCCCTCCTGAACATCCCCACGAGCCTCTTTTATTACCTTTCCCATTTCCCTTGTCATAAGCTGGGCGAGTTCCTCTTTGTATTTCACGAGTAAATCGCCCGCACGTTTCATAATAAGACCGCGCTGTGGGGCTGGTGTCAATCGCCATTCCCTGTATGCCTTTTTCGCAGCCTCAACTGCACGCACAACATCCTCCGCGGATGAATCCGGAAATTCACCTATAACATCGTCTATATTCGCGGGGTTCCGGTCCTCCCTGTAGTTCCCCGTTGAGGGCTCCACCCATTCACCATTGATGAGGTTTTTAAACTTTTCAGCCATCTTTGCCTCCCTGTTCTTCAAACTAAAAGAACTTATAATGGATTTAAAGATAAGGTTAATTATGTTAAAAGTCAAAGCGAAAAATGGAATTTGTGTTTGAGAAACCCGGGGAACCCGCTTAGGAACCCTGGCTCTTGTGGGCATTATTTCGGTGCTTTTAGCCATTAGTGATTAGCAATTTTAAATATGATGGGGGATAAGGGCTTTTTCCTTTAAAAAATATTTTCCCTTTTTGGAGGCATTTTTGTATATTGTTAGCAAGCAAAAGGAGTGGTTATGGAAAAGCTTGAGGACAGGTTAACAAAGGCGAAAAATATAGTCTTAAGTGTGCTTGGGGATAATGTTATTTCTGTTGTTATATATGGAAGCGTGGGACGCGGCGACTATGTTGAGGGGGTTTCGGACATAAATATGCTTGTCCTTGTAAAAGATAATTCGGTGCAACTTTTGAAAAATTTCTGGAAATATCACCGAAGATTGAGAAAACTTCGCCTGAGCCTTGTAATCCTGACAAGGGATTACATAACGAGTTCGCTTGATTCTTTTCCGCTTGAGTTTCTTGATATGAAGACGAGCGGCAGGACTATTTTTGGCGCGCCAATAGATTCCATACTTGATATTCCGCGCGATTCCTTGCGTCTTCAGTGTGAGCGCGAACTGAAAGGCAAATCGCTTCTTCTTCGCTCCGTTTACCTGAATTCAAAGGGCTCTGAAGGTGTGCTTAAATCCGCAATAATAAAATCATACAACAGCCTCAAAACGATAGGGCGCGGGCTTTTATACCTCAAGGGTAATGCAACTAAAGGAGGGGATATTCTTGTGCGGGTTGCGGAGGATTATGGGCTTGATGCTGAAATTTTTAAAAAGGCGAGGGAGATCAGAGAAAAAAGATTGAACCTTAAAGGACAAGAACTTCAGGGATTTTTCGAATCCTATGTCCGGGAGATTGAAAGACTACAAGTCGCGATTGACAAATTCGGAACGGGGTTGTGAGGGGATACTTTTTATTGTGCCCACACCGATTGGGAATCTTGGCGATATAACATTGCGGGCAAGGTTTGTTCTTCAGGAGGTTGATTTGATCCTCGCGGAGGATACACGCTCGGCTGCCCTGCTCAAGCGGGAGTATGGTTTTACTGCGCCGGTGAGGAGTTTATTTGCTGGTAAGGAGAAGCGGATGATACCATTTGTGCTTGAGGAACTTGGGCGTGGACGGACAATCGCGCTTATTTCCGAATCTGGCACGCCCGGGATATCAGACCCTGGCGCACTTGTGGCTCATGCTGCTATTGAGGCTGGCTATAAGGTTGCAGTGCTTCCCGGTCCTGTTGCTTTTGTTCCGGCTCTTATACTTTCGGGATTACAGGTTCATCCTTTCCTGTTTTTTGGCTTTTTGCCTTCCTCCCCGAAACGAAGAAGAAAAGCCCTCCGCGAACTTCAAGATTTACCGCATACGCTTGTTTTTTACGAATCCCCGCACAGAATCGAGGAAACCATTGAGGATTGCCTTGCTATCCTCGGGAATCGTCGGGCTTCTTTATCGCGAGAACTTACTAAGATGTACGAGGAAACAATTCGCGGAACTATAAAGGAGATTCTTGAAAATATTCGCTCTAACCCACGCAAGGGCGAGATGGTTCTCGTCATTGAGGGGAAAAAAGAATAATTAGTTTTAAAACTTAATCGTCGGCGGCTTCTGGTTACACCCTAATATTTCGTGTTGGGTTGTGGGGATATTTTATCTTTCTTATTCCATTTTCAATTTTACCCAGAAGCCACGGCATTTCTTGTAATGGAACCCGACTATTTTTAAGTCTGCTTGATAGCGATGCAATTGTTTTTCCCCGGCTATTCGGGCAGGAAAGCCGCATGCCTTTCGCCTGTGAGGTGAAGGAAATAATCCTCAAGCGTCATAGATTTTGATCTTGCGGATTCGGTGAGTTCTTCGTTCGTGCCGACGACAAGTAGTCTGCCTTTGTGGATTATCCCAATCCGTGTGCAAATTTCCTCAGCAACAGCAAGCGTATGTGTGGACATCAAAATAGATACGCCCCGCCGTGCAAGAAGGAGGAATATATCTTTGACAAGGCGCTGGCTTTGTGGGTCAAGTCCAACCATTGGCTCGTCAATCACAAGCACCTTCGGATTATGCAATAATGCAGATGCCATAACTATCTTCTGCCGCATACCATGAGAATATCCGCCAGCATAACTATCGCCCCATTCCCCTATGTTGAATAGTTCAAAGAGTTGGTCAATCTTTCGCCTCACATTATCCCCCGCGAGATTGTGAAGCCCGGCTGTCAGGTATAGAAATTCTCTGCCGGTTAATCGGTCATAAATGTATGGGTTGTCAGGGATATATCCGATAATTGATTTTGCCTTTTCTGGTTCTTTTCTTATATCAATTCCACCGATGAGGATGTTTCCGGAATTGGGTCGCAAAAGCCCTACAATCATCTTTATTGTTGTGGTTTTGCCAGCACCGTTTGGACCAAGAAAGCCAAATATCTCGCCCTCGCTGACCGAAAGCGTAAGATTATCAACGGCGACGAGTTCGCCGAATTTCTTCGTCACACCCTCTATCTTTATCATCTCCATAGCCTTGCTTTCTCTTTCTTCCATTCGCTAAGCCTTTCGTTCGCTGCTGTATCCTGGGCGTTGAAATATTTCAAAACCTTGATAGTGGGGTTGTCCATACGGAGGAGTTCAAGCTGGCGGCTTATGTCGCCGCTTATGAGGCGTATATGAGTAGCATCTGGCGGATATTGTCCGAGCGTTGGGTCAAATGAGTGCCAGCGACCATAAACATAGGATGAAACCCATGAATGATAAAGGAAACGCCCCTCACTATATATAAGCCCTACATCAATTCTGGTTGGGATTCTTAAGGCACGGGCAAGAGCAGTAAAGAGAATGGAATGCTCATTGCAATCTCCCCTCATTGAGGATAAAACCTCAAGCGCTGATGGCAGGGTTCCACGGTATACTTTCTTCACATTTTCGTAAAGGTATTTGTTTATTTTTTGAAGCATAAAAATAGTGTCCGTTGTTTCGCCGACAATCTCCTTTGCCTTGTTTTTTATCCTTATATCATCCGCTTGAATAAATGGTGTAGAGGCAAGATGAGTTGAATCGGGGCTGCGCTCGGGAAAATACTTTGATGTTGAAATAAGGATGGTATCTGGTGCAATTAGATGCTGGTAGCCGCCATCGATCTCAAATAGCGCTGGCTGTATGCCCTGGAGCTGAACAGTAAGGAATACGAGGTTTCGTGGACGGGCTATCGGGACCAAGCCTGTAGCAGGAACCGCAAAGTCAAGCAATATATCCTTCTCGCCGCCTTTGTTCAGCGTAAAATTTAAAGCCCCCTTTTTGTCGTCAGCGTAGCTTACCATCCCGCTTGGTCCTTCCTCCATAATTACGCGTCCATCACTACTTACATACATTGTGCTTGAAAATCCTGCCCACACCAGGCGAATCATCCAGATATCGCCCTTAACCTTGAATTGCTTTGCCGGGTTTTTTTGAAGAACCTCCACGGTAAATTTGGTTCTTGAGAGCGTCATAGGGTCAAATGTTGGAAACTCATATACCTTCTTGCTAAAATGGTCGCTCGCCAAAACCATTGGAATTATTGATGGCGTATAAATTGGACCATCTATCGGGATAGAAAGATTCTCTTTCTTCTCCTTGCTTGAAATAAAAATGTTGATTTTATCCTTTTCAATTTTTGCACCTGTATTAAATTCGGCATCGCCTGCTGAAAGTGTAAAATTTGAGGTCTTGACCTTGAGGGTAGAATCAACAGTTGTCAGATTTTCGAAGAGTATTTCCTCCTTGATACCGCCAACTGGTAGGCGTAGGTATGAGGTTTCCTGGATAAGAAAATCTGAGCCGACTTTCTGCATAGACCTGCTTGTGTATCCGATTTTTTCGCCCTTAAGATATATTGACATCCATTCTTCGCGGACAAGTGCGCCAGTGTAAACGACATTTAACTCGGGGAGCCTTTCTGTGTGTGAGGCGTGCAAGCGGAAATATAGCGCAACAATCATCCCTGCCCACCAAAGAACAAACACGACACTTAAAGCGGTTTTAATCCATCTTCGCATCAAAACTCAAAGCCCCGCCGTGCTTGTACACCCTTATCGTAATAGTGCTTAATTTTTCTCATCTCAGTAACCAGATCAGCTCGCTCAATTAAGGATTGAGGAGCCTCAAGCCCTGTCATTATTAGTTCGGTTCTTTTTGCCTTTTTGTCCACAATGGCGTGCAGGGTCTTTTCGCTAACAATCCCAACCTTGAAGGCTGTGAGAATTTCATCAAGTATGACGAGTTCAAAGTCGCCAGAGGATAAAAGTTTAGATGCCAATTTAATACCGTCTTCAACCTTTGCGATTATTTTCTGGTCGGGATTAGCGGGGTCAAAAAAATTTTCGGTGCCGAACAGGAATATTTGTCCGATACCGAAATTCTTTGCCGTTATGACCTCGCCGCTTTTTTGAGACTTGAGAAACTGAACAACAGCGCATCTGAGCCCTCTTCCGAACGCCCGCATAAGGATACCAAATGAGGCGGTTGTTTTTCCGCGTCCTTGACCAATATAAAGTTCAACAAGCCCGTTCATTCTTTGCGCCAGTCTCCAAATTTTATGTCCTTCAACTTAAGTTCAATGTCAGGCATTCCGTAGTACCATTCGTTTTTTTCCACAATAAATGCGATATGTACGGGTGCTTGCGAAACTAACGTCTGGAGCTTCTCCTTCATATTGAACCCGATAACATCAAAAGCCCTTTTGCTGCTTTTAATCCTGAACTTAATATGTTCCTGCTTGAGTATCTGCGGTTCGCCGATAATCGGGGCGTTTTCAATGAGAAAGACCACGCGCATATTTTCAGGTCCATAAGGGCTAAAAAGTTCAAGCCATTCTAATAGTTCTATATTGAGGTCGTCGGGCGTTATAAGGGCGTCAATCTTGAGCGATGGAACAAGGGTTGAATCGGGCAGAAATGTTTCGGCATATTCAAGCATTGCCCTCCTGAATTGGTCAATCTTTTCTGGATAAATAGATATTCCTGCTGCCTGCTTATGCCCGCCGAATTTTATGAGATAGTCCCCGCAGGAATTTATGGCTTTAAGGAGATGGAAGCCGGGCACCGAACGCCCAGAGCCCTTGCCTATCCCGGTTTTTGTCGTGATGAGGACTGTTGGTTTGAAGTATTTTTCGACAATCCGTGAGGCGACTATTCCTATTACCCCAATATGCCAGTTAGCGTCATGTATAATAATTATCTTTTCCTCACCGAATTTTGGGTTGGATTCTATTTTTTCTACCGCGTCCCTAAATGTATCCTCATCAAGTTGTTTTCTGCGTCTGTTCTCGTTTTCAAGGAAGTCCGCGTATTGCTCGGCTTTGGCAGTGTCGAATGTTGTCAAAAGCTCAAATGAGGCTCGCGGTTCGCTCATTCTGCCTGTGGAGTTTAGCCTCGGCGCAAGGATGAAAACAATCTTCCAGGTAGCAATTTCTTCCCCCCATATATGCGCTTTTTGCATAAGAGCCCTGAGCCCGGGTTTGGATGTCCTTTCAAGGGCGCGAAGCCCGAACTTTGTGAGGATTCTGTTCTCGTTCACAATTGGCACAATATCTGCTACCGTTCCAAGTGCAACAAGGTCAAGATGCTGGTATATTTCTTCATCGTCAAGCCCAATCGCGCGGGTTAGCCCCTGTGCAAGTTTAAATGCCACACCAACCCCGGCGAGATGAAAGCATGAGGGTTGGGCGCCAGGAAGCTTTGGATTTATGATCGCATAAGCCTCGGGAAGTTCTCCGTATGGCTCATGGTGGTCGGTAATGATTGTATCTATTCCAAGCGATGAGGCATATTTGACCTCGTTCCTGTTCGTTATTCCGCAATCAATTGTGATCAAAAGGGTAGCATTTTCCTCCTTCGCCTTTTTGATTCCGCTTATCGAAAGCCCGTAGCCCTCTATCTGCCTGTTCGGAATATAGTAGCTCAATTCGGCGCCCAGTCTTGAGAGCACGAGAAACAAAAGGGCAGTTCCACTTAAACCATCAACATCATAATCACCATACAGCACTATCTTCTCCCTGTTTTTCAGTGCGGTCAGGATACGCATCACAGCCCTTTCAAGCCCGGGAAGTAAGAATGGGTCGGAAAGATCGGATAAGCTTGGATACAGGAATTTTTTAATTTCATCCCTTGTTGTGTAGCCTCGGTCAAAAAGGATTGAACTTATTAGTGGCGGAATCCTCAGGCTATCCGAGATTTCCCTTATTTTGTACTGATCGTGGCTTTTTGGTTCTAACCATCGCATGGGGCTTTCCGGAGATTGATTTTGTCTTGCTATATATTTAACCGGGGAACCATATAAGCCGGGTTCTGTACTGAAGCGAGGCTTCAGTGGTGGTCATCCATCTTGGCAACGGGTTGCCCCATTGCTCGAGCGACCTACCCGGAAGTCACAGGGAAGAGTCATCCCTACTTCCATATTTGGTCTTGCTCCGGGGTGGGGTTTACCATGCCTTGAACCTTACGGTTCAAGCGGTGAAGCTCTTACCTCACCTTTTCACCCTTACCCTTTCGGGCGGTGTGTTTTCTGTGGCACTCTCCTTGAAGTTACCTTCACCGGGTGTTACCCGGCACCCTGACTCGTCGGAGCCCGGACTTTCCTCCCAGGATTTAAGCCCCTGAGCGACCACCCTGGTTCCCCGGTTATTATAAATTATACCTGAATTAGGTAAAAAAATCAAGCAGGAAAAATAGAAAAAAAGAGAACACAGGGCACCCCCCAAAATAGTAGATCGTTGATACTAAAAAGTGACGAGGCGATAACAATCCCTCATCCGCACTTTAAAATAAAAAATGGCTAATTACTGCAAGCTGATGGCTTATAACTGGTAGCTAATAACTACCTGTACAATAAATTCAACAGCACATTGCCCACTATCTCAAGACTTTTTGAACTGCATTTGTCTGGTGTATCCTCGAGCGTATGCCAGTATTTGTAATCAAAGCTTATTAAGTTGATCGTGGGAATTCCTGCCTCATTCAACGGCAGATGGTCATCTATTATGTAGTGTTTAACTGCGGGAATAAATTCAGAATAGTTAAGTTGTTTTGCGATGTTAAAGACCGTATCAAGGAAAGCCTGCGCGTACTTTTTAGAATATCCCTCCTGGTAGATTTTGAGAACAGAATCCCCGACCATATCAAGAAGGATTCCCCTGTCTGGAATTGGCGGGACGAGATTTTTTGCAAAGTATTTTGAACCAAGCAGGTAATTGGAAAGGTCATCCTTGTGCCCGTAATCTTCACCATCAAAAAGGACTATTATGATATTATACTTTGGCTGACGACGAACGAAATGATGTGCGAGTTCCATAAGAACCGCCACACCAGACGCACCATCATTTGCACCAAGAATTGGGGTCTTTTGTGCAACTTCCGAGCTCTCCTTATCCGCCCAGGGACGACTATCCCAGTGCGCACAGAGTAGATAAGTAGGCTTGCTTTTCCCCTCAAATCGAACTATAATATTTGTCAGTGCCAGAAAATTCCCATCATACCCGAGCACAGAAAACCGCTGGAGTTCGGGCTTTTTGCCAAGGTCAGTGAAAAATTTTACAAAATACTTAAGGCATTCCTCGTGCGCAGCGCTTCCGGGAACTCGCGGACCAAAATCGCATTGCTCCTTGAGATACCTGTACGCCTTTTCACCATCAAACCGCGGAATATTGCTTTTTGAACAACTTATAATGATAATTGCGATACCGAGAAATGTAGCTATTGATTTTCTTTTAATCATTTTTGCCTATCCTGTACATTTCAAATCCAAGCTCCTCAAGAAGCCTTCTTGCACGATCAAATTCGTATGCTACCTCTTCCGGGGAGTGGCTATCCGAACCGAGCGAGAATTTTTTTATCCCCGCTTCTTTTGCGAGATGCAAAATCCATATTGAGGGATAAAACTCGGCGTGCCCCTTTTTACGCAGCGATGAGGTGTTGAGTTCAAGCGCAACATTATTTTCTTTGCAGGCATAAAGTAAAGGCAAAACGAGATCTGGATTTTTGAGCTCGTGTGCATCCCCAAATACTAAAGGCGCATACTTTTTATATCCATCTATATGCCCGAGAACATTGAATAGCCCACTTTTTGCAGCATATGTGAGTTCCTCGAAATAGCGCTGTGCCACATACTCAAGCCCATGCTTCCTGAAAAATTGCAAAGCCTCGCGCCTTGATGTAACCGCAACACCGTCAACTATGTGCACGCTCCCCATTTTAAAATCAACCGGCAACCCCTCAATGAAATTTCGTATGATGCCCTCGCAAGTCCTGCACCAGCCAATTTCAAGTCCCACACGAATGTCAAGTGTTCCTTTGTATTTTTCGGAAAGCCTTTTAACAGAATCTATGTAGACAAAAATGTTTTCCCGGCTAAGAAGTTCAAGGCGACCGTTGATTCTTATGAACTGGTCAATAGGTTTTCGCTCGGGTTCAAGATCTATGTGGGTGGTAAAACAAATCTGCTTTAGCCCACGCTGAGCAGAAACCTCTGCAAATTCCTCAATCCCCCCTGTGGCGTCAATCGAAAAGGATGGATGTATATGTAAGTCCGCAAGCTCCATATTTTAGAGGGAGAAAGGCACAAGAAAACTTTCAACCGGGAATAGCGCGCTTATTTTAAATATACGCTCAAGCTTTATTTCCGTATTATGCTTTATGCCAGGTCCCCAACTATTATTATTTCAACAGAATCATTGTCCTCAGGTTAACCCCGCTGGGCGAACTCATCCGTATGAAGTAAAGCCCCGATGAAACCGCGCTATTTGCCCTGTCTTTGCCGTCCCAGAAGAATGAATGATAACCTGTTTCAAGTATGCCGCTGAAAAGTGTACAAACTCTTTCGCCCATCACATTCAGTATATCAACTGTTACAACCGATGTTTTAGGAATTGAAATAAGGATATTCGTCCCGGTATTAAACGGATTTGGGTAATTAGCCACAATAGAATAAGAGGTGGGATGAGCAAGAAGGTCTCCTTTTATGAATGTTTCGTACCAGGAATGTTGCCAGATTAGCCCGTGTCCGCACCTATCATAGGCGATAAGGGTAATGCGAACGGTATCTCGTACAGGGTAGACAGTATGAGCAATTCCTGGGTCAAATCTGAGCGTGTCGTTTGAGAAAGTGAGCCCGGGGCTTCCTAACCTTAAAGTATCATTAAGCACGATAAACACTATGGAGGAGGGAACTGTAGCCCTGGCAGAATCCTGAATGATGATCGTGATTGGCTGGAGTGTATCGTTTATCTCAGGGGCTTGAGGGAAATAAGTCAGGACATTAGGCGCAGAAGCATCAACCCTGAAACTGGCGCAGATTGGCGCGGAGATTGGGTTTCCTACTTCATCTGTGGCTTCGCTAATGCAAGCTCTGTAACTTACCCCCTCGCGCCACCGTGAGGAAGGTGTGAATGTCAAAGTATCATTTGCATAGGAAAGGTTCGGCGGTCCGACGCGAAAATCAAGGCTTTCGGAGGGAGAAACTATGGTGAGCCTAATTGAAGCGGAAAGCACGCCCTCACGGTCGGACAGGATAAACCGCAGGGGCATAAATCCATCGCATAGAAGTGTGTCGTTCAGTGAGCGTCCTGTGGGACCTTCTATAAGGCGGAAGAATGACCAGCACAATGTCCTTGTGTTTGGCGGACAAATTGTGGCTGAATCGGAAGCGATTATGCAGATTCGCACGGTGTCAAAAGCCGTCGGTGATGGGTAGCCTGCTAAGTCGAGATAAAAGGAAAGGAATGGGGGATCCCACTGAATAGCCCTGTGCCCATAGTTGAATGTGTCGCGTCCCGCAACAACCCGAATGCTATTCGTAACAATCCCTGCAATTGAATCAACAAGGGTCGCCATTATAATTGGGAATGGCTCACCAACAGTATCGTTAGGGGCAGGAAGGACATTCAGAATTTCTGGCGGTCGGAGGTCTACGCGGAAACTACAGTTCAACGGTGCTGAAAGGGGTGTGCGAAGATTATCCTGACAGGCTGTAAGAGCAAAATTAACCGTTTCGCCATTTAGCCATTCTGCTGGCGGGATATATTCAAATGTCGTGTCATCAATTGTTCGCAGGGCTGATATACCGTAAGGATAACCATTTATTGTGAATGTCAAACTGGAAAGATTTAGCCCATTACCATCCTCAAGCGTAAACCTTATTGACTGGTTTGCACAGGATGTTATTGTGCCTGATGGTGGGGAGATCAGACGGGCAATTGGTCCGTGCGCATTAACAGTGAAGGTCCAGCACCAGGGCGCACCCACAAGATGATTCGGTGCCCCGTAATTGACAGAATCCGTAGCGTCATTGAGACACACGCGATAAGTGCCATCAGGAAAGCCCGTTCCGTATGCCTCAATTGGGTCGAAGTAAAGACAACGCCCATAGATTGTCGTGTCGTATTGGTATGTGAGGATCCTGTTATCAAAGGGATAGCGAACGCCATTCACAGTAAAATCAATTGATGAAAGTTTGACACCACTAATATCATCCTCAAGTTGCATTCTTATTTTTGTTGTGCTGTTATTAATAACAGCTCCGCTTTCGGGGTAGAACTGGAGAAGCCTGGGTCCCGCGGCATCCACAATGAAGCGCACCATTAATGTTGTATCAACCGGGCACCCATGAAAATCCGGCGCTTCAAGCAGTATCGCAGTAGCCACATCCCCGTTCCTGTATCCCCCGGGTCTTCTAAAAACAAGTATAGAATCGCCCTCAAAGAAAAGTGTATCTCGTGAATAGTGATAACTTGTTGTATCCACCATCCCAATCGCAAGCTTGAATCTTATCTTCGTTGTGTCCACGCCTACATCATCATCCTTAAGATAAAATCTCACTTCTTGTCTCGTATCAGAGGTAAAGGTGTTGTTCTCGGGTACTCTTATCTCTGCGTCTGGTCCCCTGTAAGTGGAGAACGGTACAAATACCGAATCTGTCGCAAAATTTGAATCCACAGTGGTAGAGGTTACAATTATTGTATAATGCAGGTGGAAACTTGTTGATAATGGCGGAAGAGCCCGCACGCTCCAGGTGGCATATCCGGTTATAGCGGATGGAAGGTTCGGATTGGGACTAATAAGCTGGGTTTGTGGCGAGCCCTCAAGTTGTAAGCCATCAGGGAGTATTATGCGAGCCCTAACACTTTCGGCAGTACCAAGGGTTGTGTTTGTCACGCGCACCGTTATTAAGAATGGGTTGGGTATCATAGTGCAATTGTAAAATCCGAGCCTTGCTGGAGCCTCTATTCTCATTGAGAGGGCGCCACGAATGGTTGCGGTTGAAGGCGCTATCCCGAAAGAATATCGTATTGTGACCACACTATCGGGTGAAAGCCTGATATTGTTCCAGCGAATTAGCACACCGGCATCATCATATCTCTCGTGGGGTGGTGGGGTGTAGTTCCACGATGCCGAAAGTATATCACGGTTATTGCCGAATACCAAATAGTCCGGCATAGGAACTGCCGGGTCATACAGGTTGCACTGAGCGACAACCTGTTCGGAATCGGGGAATTCTGGTCCACGGGAATAGGCGCGCCAGAATTGCGGTACAGAGCCACCAGCAAAAACAAGGGCTGTATCAACAAAGGGATAGCCCGGGACAGATATTGGAGCATCGTCTCGCCCACCAACATAAAGGTCAATTGTAGATAGTAGCCCAACGCGATGCTCAAGCGTGTCATTGTTTATGAAGGTATATTGAATATTTACAGTGCCAGTAGTATCTGTGCCTGTAATTACCATAACGGGCTGAAGCATCTGGGTTATAGTGATCCCGTTCTGAACCCATTTTGCTATGATGCTTCCGCCCGAGATATGAGCAGGTTCTTCTATCGGAATAGGAACAGCGGGAGGCTCAACAAATGGGTCGTTTGAATAGAGATTTCCATCAATGTAAAAGATTGTGTGCGAGGAATTTCCCCCCGAACGTGGCTCCCCATACATAAGGGGTGCTGTCGGTGTCCCTATGCAGAACATCCCGTTGCTTGCAGTTGCCCCCACCTCTATAAAGCCGTTGCTCAGATATGCCACCGGCTGCGCAAATACCAACCCTGCAACAAAAATGGAAAAAATAAGTATAAGCCTTTTTGCTTTCATTTTTCTTCTCCTCCCTTTTGATGAGGGTTGATTCTAATCCTTACAAATCCCTTCCTATCGCTATCTGTGCTTGCCAACATAAGGATTTCCTCAAGCGGAGTCTGAATTGGTTTGTCCTTTGGGATTGTCAGAGAGAGCGTGATATTACCAGCCCCGTTCTTCAGTGTCACGAGCGTATCGTACGAAATCCACTCCGGATTATTAAGCCTAAAATAATTAGGAGCTAAAAGTATGGTCAATTTAGCCACCTCGCTTGAGGGGTCCAATCTATTTATTTTTATCCTATTTCCAAGCCCTGAGGAGATAGTCACACTCTTTTTGTATGTTAACCCTGGGGAAACATCATTAAATTCCACTACTGATGGTATCGTGATAATTTCGTTCTCGTTTTTTCTCACGCTGACATTCTCTTTTGGGGTTGTTTCTATCCGATACAAAAGGTACGCGCCAAGAGCAATTGATGTTCCACTCGCATTATCGCCAAGCATCTCAAAGGGCGTTACAGAAACCGCAAGTAGCCAGTGCCGGTTGTAGTAGTACGAAGAGTCGGGAATTCTTAAATATAGGCGGACCTTTTCCTCATTGTACGGCAAAACCTCGAGCGTTTCTTTATCAAGCCAGCACCAGTTAGGGTTTGCAAAATCAAAATATCCGGTTGCTCGTGTTCCGCTTTCCGATGGCCGTTCAGGTCTTAGAATATATCTATAGCCAACATCGGAATCGTTGAATACTGTTATGACTATGCCTCTTTCTTCCTCAAGGCTATAAGTTTTTCCTATGGGAATGTCCTCAAGCAATAATGTTCCGGGAATGACGCGGATACCCAGCCCAAGCGTTACAAGCGATACAATCATAACAGGAAGATACACAATAAGCCTTTTTGTTCTCGCCATCGTTAACAAGCCCCCTTATTGAGGTCCCGATGAGAGGGTTTCCTTAATACCTCATTAATTTCTGCTTCTTCTTTTTCCGTTTCTTTCAGGTGGCGAGCCTGCGCCGCCTATTTTCTTTTCCTCGTCGATTATATCCTGTAAGGTTATGCCTTTAAGGAAATCCTTTATTTGTTCGGCGAGCCGTTTCCAGAGGGTTCTTGCGACACAATCAAGGGCAAGAGCGCAGGGGTTTTTTTCGGAGTTAAGGCACTTTACCAGGAATGGTTCGCCCTCGAGAAGTTCAAAGACATCCCAGAATATAATCTCTTTCGGTGGCTTTGCAAGATAATAGCCACCACCTGGTCCTTTCTGGCTTTTTACCACCCCGTGCCTTGAAAGGATTGATAGAAGCTGCTCAAGGTAGTTGATTGAGATTCTTTCCTTTGTCGCGATGAATTTGATGTTGACAGGACTCTTGCCATAATTTCTTGCCAATTCTAAAAGAGCCCTCGTTCCATAGCGGATTCTGGTTGAAAGTCTAATGGTATCTCCTTTCTTTTTGTTATTGCTCCGTTTCCCTTTTCTTTTCAATTATCTCCTTGACACGCATAAGCCGTGTCAGGTTGGAACGCTCGGCTTCCTCAAGCTTCATCTTTATATATTTAATTGTCTCTTCAAGGCTTGGTATGAGAAGGTATTCTAATGCGTTAACTCGCCTTCTTGTTCGGTCAATCTCGTCAGCAAGGAGGGTAAGACGCTTTTCAAGTTCAGCAAGCTCAACGAGTTTCGGAAATAACCGACGCATTCGTATAACTGCTGTGTCAATTGTAGGCGGTATGGAATAGTAAGAATAAGAGATTGGCTCCCCCTCCTCCACAAGCTGAAAGTGTGGTACCCTCAGGTTCATCAATCGTGAGGTAGATACACGGAGTCCAAGGCTCATTCCAGGAAGACCGAGTGCGCCCTTTAGTTCGCACACTGGTATTGATGATGACGCAAGCGTAAACGCCCTCAAGATCTCAAGGAATTCCGATTCAAGTTCGGTCCTCGTCCCCTTTAGCTTCTCAATAAGCGCAATAAAGTTCCTCATCAACTGATCCTGTTTATCCTTAAGAAGTTTATGTCCCCGCCGAGCTATGCTGAGCCTTCTTCTCAGCTTTAGCAATTGCATCCTGTTGGGATTCACATTTAATCGCATCTCGTTTTCCTCGTTTCATTTAATATAAGAATTCTCATCTTAATGTCAATCAAATTCTTAAAGTTGCCATTAAAGAAAGATTTCTTAATGTCAGTTTAAGGGTGGGGGGATGCGAGCTTAAAATTTATAGCTCGCCAGATGCTATTAGGCGTATTTTTGGGAGAAGGGAATAATTGTTGAATTTGAAGTTAAAGAAAAAAATTAACAATGGAGTTCAGAACGCTATAGTAAGACCGGCTGAGTGTGCAGGTGGAAGTTCAAGCGGCGAAAATATGAAGGAATAACCAAGTTCTATTGTGTATTTCCTTAATGGGTGTGTGATGGCAATCCCGAGCGAGGGTTTGATACCACTATAGCCAGCCCTTAATTTCAACGCGGTGACTGGTGCAATTTCTGCCCCGGCCCTGAGGCGGATGTTGGCTTTTTCTCGCTTTTGTATTTCTGCGCAAACTGTGAAGGGGACATAAAAGGTGTCGTTCAAGGTTAGCCCAAATTGAAGTGCGCGCGGAAATCGGTCATTCACGCTTGCACCATATTCATACACTTTTGAAGAGTTCCACGGGTATGTAAGCCCGAGGTTCCTGTAAGAACCACCAATTTTTATTTTACCTTTAAGGATATTTATTGCAAATCCCAGATCCCCACCAACGCTGTATGAAGTAAGTTCATCAAGATTTGCCTGGACATATCTAATGGTTCCTCCTATTGAGATAAACTTTCCGGCGCGTTTATCGAAGGTGAGTGATATCGCGTTTTCGGAATTTCTAATCTCGCCCGTAGGATTACCGTCAGAATCGCGCCCCACAAGGTTGCTCACCCCAGCATTTATCCAGACTATACAAATTTCGGCATCTCGTCTTATATTGTAAGAAAACCCCACGCTGTAAATTCGCCGGTCAAGTGGAAGCGCAAAATAATTTGCCTCAAAAGCAGCTATATTTTCGGAAAACAACAAGCCCGCAGGATTGTAAATAGTCGAGAGCGGGGTTCTAACATTGCTGACCCCGGTAGTTCCCATCGCAAGCGACTGAGCTCCAAGCCCCTGGGCAAGGAACCCACCGGGATAGCCCCCAATATCTTCTCCAGAGCACAGCCCACAGACAAGAAAAAGAAGTTGTATTGCGATCACCTTTTTCATATTTACTAAGATAATTTTAGAAAACCTGATTGGCAAGGGATTATTGTGGTTTCAGGTTATCATTATCAAATATACCGCTTATCCCTGTCCCAAGCAAAATTATATCCTCATAAAACTGAAATTGCTTGACACAATGAGGGGGAGACTTTAAAATAATCTACAAAAAGCGTCGGAGGTTTAAAATATGATCGGATGGATTGGCATAATAATGTGTTTATTTGTGTCCTCATTGGGTGCGCTTGAGGAGCTCCCGCCACCACAGAATCTTCGTGCCTTTTCCAACCTCGATTCGCGGGTTTATCTTGCCTGGGATCCGCCAGCACCTGCGGTATCATTGGTTGAACTTTACAACGATGATGGCGTACCGAGAGGGCTTGACCCGGGACAACCGCGTGACATCCTTTCTGTAAGGTTCACACCATCGGGTGCCTGCTCATTGAGATCAGTAAAACTCTTTATGTTTACGCCTGTGCGCCCCGATACAATTGAACTTCACATCTGGCGCGATGATGGCACTGGATATCCTGCTTTATTTGTGGGTGACCTTATAACTCCCCGAAGGTTTGTTGTAAGCGCCTCTTACTCATGGGTTGAATTTGATTTATCCCCATACAGGATTTATCTTTCAGGTGAGGATTTCCATGTCGGAATAGTTAAGGTGGATACATCTTTATATTATAATGTTCTCGTGGATGGAGCGCCGTCGGTGCCGCCAAGAAGCTTCCTCTTCAGTATGAGAGACTTTGATTTCCACACAATAATGGGCGACCTTATGGTAAGGGCTGTTGTAAAACCGTTATCAGCAAAGAGTTTGCCTGCAGCCAAAAGGGTTCAGAATTTCCCGATTGGGTTTAAATCCCCAATTCCTTACATACCGGTATTTTGTCCTGCAATCCTTGAACGCTCCGCTCTTCTGGATTATCGTATCTATCGCTCAACAAGCCCCGGTGGCTCATTCTTCCTTGTTGGCACAACCGACTCGCTTTACTACGACGACCTGGATGTTAGAAATGATTCTACATATTATTATTGGGTTTCAGCCGTTTACGATGGTGGGGAAAGTGGGTATGCGGGACCTGTTTCTGCAACCCCACGTGCCGGGGACGGAACCATTTACGATACGCTTATGTATGATTCCGGTGTCCCGAGTTTTGCTATAAGTTGGAGTCCGGGATACAGGATGGCAAATCGGTTTAGCCTTCCAACAATACAGAAGATTGTTGGGATAGATTGCTTTATCTATGCCCGCGGTATGATGCGTCCGGGGATATATCAAATATGGGGCGATGTTGTTGATTCAACGCCTGTGTTTATTTTACCTTCTGTGGATTCCGTGAGAACCACCGGCTGGCACTATATTGATATTGACAGGTTCAATGTTTATCTTTCGGGCGATTTCCTCGCATCTATTAATCTTTATGATGCCTCTGTGGCTGTGGGGGCTCTTCATTCGTCTGGTGCCCGCTTCTCCTATGATTATGATTTTCTTACACGCTCGTGGTCGGTTTTGCCCGACACCATATATCTAATTCGCGTGATCACAAGCTACTCATTCAGCACTGTGAGAGTCCGTTTGTATCCGGGCTGGAATATGGTTTCGCTTCCGGTGCTGCCCGAAAACAGAAGTTTCAGCGCGATATTCCCTTATGCTGTTCCGCCGGCTTTCCGCTATAATCCCATTACCCGCTCCTATGCTCGTGTAGATTCGCTTGTTGAGGGCGAGGGATATTTTGTCTTGTCCCTTGATGAAAGGACTTACGAGATTAGCGGGATTCCAGTAAGGAGCTACGATATTCCTGTTTATCGTGGCTGGAATATGATTGGTGCTCTGTCGCGTCCAGAGCCACTTTCAGTCTCAAGCATTGTTGCGTTTCCCGAAGCCATCCTGGCTGACCCGAGGCTCTACTATTTTAACACATTTTTGCGAAGATACGAAAGCACAACAGACTTGATCTCCGGAAGAGGTTATTATATATTATCTAATGGTGATGGCATTTTAAGGGTAAGGATGAGAAGCGAGTAAAATGTGACTTCTATGATTATAGAAGCATTTGGCATTAAAACGGGATGTTTAGAAAAGGAGGCGTTATGCTGGTTAGGTTTTTTATTGTGCTAATTTTGGTTGTGATGCTTTGTTCATTGGGATTTGCGGGTTCGGTTAGCGGGACGATTTACTATTCCGGTTCTATGAGAGGGACTATATTTGTGGCGGTTGGCAGTAACCCATCAGATCTGACATCTGGGCGATACACTACAATTTCTGCTCCCGGTCCGTACACGATAACCGGCGATTTTGTGGATACCGTGGATTATTTTGCTTTAGCGACGATGTTGTATGGGTTTTCGCCTGTATCCGGTGAGCCAGCAGGAATGTACCCGAGACCCTTCAGGACACACGGCGGGGTGGCAACAGGCATTAATATTACCCTCGCTGAGGAGGGTTCTTTCGGCGGGCACATCTACTATAGTGGTCCTGTAGAAGACATAAGGATTAATATATATGATGCTTACCCGCTTATTGTTGGTGGTGACCCGATACTCGAGCGAACCTTGCCCGTACCATCCCTTGATTATCGCTTTGACCATATACCCGCCGGACCCAAGCAGGTTAAGGCTTTTATTGATGTAAACAGGAACGATGTACTTGATAGCGGGGAAATATTCGCTGATGCAGAAACCCCTATGGAGGGGTTCGTCTTTGTTGGAGGGGGTATTGTGATGGATTCGGTCAATTTTCGTTTTGGCACGGGTATTGATGATTTCTCGCAAAAGCCCTCGATATTGAAGATAAGTTCGCCATATCCCAACCCATTCAATGCATCGGTGAATATCCCGTATAAACTTGAATGCCCCTCCTTTGCGAATGTTACGGTTTTTGATCTACAGGGGAAGCCGGTCGCTGAACTTTATGAAGGCTTTTTAGATGAAACAAAGGGCGTTATACATTGGTCGCCACAAAACCTTCATAGCGGCGTTTACTTAGTAAGCTTTACTGCCCAGGGTGTATCAAAGACCGTTCGGATAATCTTTATAAAGTAAGGGTTTAAATTTATAGTATGTTCACATATCTCCTTTTCCCGACAGATTTCTCGGATGTCTCCGAATTTGCGTTTGGTTATGTCAAAAAACTTCGTGAGGCTGGCGCTAAAAAGGCGCTTATCCTTCATGTGATTGACATAAGGGAAATAAATTTTATCGCCGGTATGGAGACATTTTTGGCGCTGAATGTGAAGGATGTGGAAAAGGAAGTTCGCGACGAGTTAAAGGTTAAGGCTGAGCATAGGCTTAGGGAGATGAAAGCCGAACTTGAGGCGCTCGGATTTGAGGCTCAATACGAGATTGTCGAGGGAATCCCGCATGAGAAAATTCTTGAGCGGGCACAAAAGGAGAATGTCTCGCTAATTGTTCTTGGTTCTCACGGAAGAAGCCTTTTCAAGGAGATAATCCTCGGTTCTACAAGCGAAAAGGTTGTGCGGAAATCCCTTTGCCCGGTCCTTGTTGTAAGACCACCCGAACAAAATGAAGAAAATAATTGATCCGCAAAAATTTTTCCCTTCCTTTGTATACCGCTTTTTTGTTTACCAAAGGTTTAGTGATTTAATAGGACCCCGGTATAAATAGAAGGAGCGTTGTATGTTTTTCCTTATTATGCTTTTATCCATAAGCGGACTCCCTCTTTATGAGGTTAGGGAGGTTATAGTTAAGGCGAATTATCAGCCGTTCGTGGGGACAGAAATTATAGACTCAACCGCGTTGAACAGCCAAACGGGCAAAAACCTTACCTCAATTATGGAAAAGAATTTACCCGGGGTAAGTTTCACGAGAAAGGGGTTGGTTGGATTTGGTGTGGGTACAAATTCCGCCGGGCAGATTTCGGCTTCGGGTTTTGCTGAGGTTCCTGCAACGGTAGTTCTCGTGGAGTATGACGGTGTTCCGGATATTATGGGGATTTTCGGGCATCCTATTCCGGATTTCATTGAGACAGGCGTTTTTGATATGATATCTTACGAACGAGGGGTGACGATTGGATATTACGGTTCAAATGCTGTGTCGGGAAGGATAAATTTCAATTTCCCGCGCCGCACAAAAGAGGGTTTTTCACTCTTAACAAATCTCGGCTACAATAACTATGGCAAACTTTACGGTAGTTTGAAATACGCCAGCAAGATTAAAAAGCTTGACTGGGGAGTAGGATTGTCCGGTATAAATTTTGACGGCGACAGGGAAAATGACCACTACGGCAATAGTCAGATACTTGGGCGGATAGGGTATGGGGTGAGCTCCAGATTGTATTTTGAAATAGGGGGGCGTTACGGTGCATTTGATTACGATGACCCGGGACCGGAGGGCGGACAAAGCGGATGGTCAAAGGTTAAACGAGGCGATTTCAGGGTTAAAGCAAAATACGACGAAGCAAGATCAAAAATTGAGTCGGTTGTGTATCGTGTCAGTGGGCATAATGAGATTTCTGATGGATGGAACTCGGATGATTTTACAGAGGGCGTTAAAATTATGGCAAACACGCTTGCGCTGGAAAATACCCCGATGAGATTTACCCTATCGTATATAAAATATGGCGGGAAAGGAAAAGATGTTATCAAGAACAAGGATTACGGGAAATTCAGCGATAATCGTGGCGAGATTTGTGGAAGCATTACCCATATATTTAAATCAAAATTAGGGATAACTGCAACAGGTTCGGTGAATTACTCCGACAGGCACGGGAGTTTTATTTTGCCAGCAGTGCTTTTTGAGTATTCGCCGGTAAAGTCTGCTTTGAATTTTTCGTTGGGTGCGGGAAGGAAATTCCGCTACCCAACGCTCAAGGAAACCGAACTATTCCCGAAGCTTGGTCCACCGGGTGCCTTTAAGTCCGACCCAAATATAAAACCGGAGGAGTTTGTTGAATACGAATTTGGCATTAATGGAAAACCCTTCTCACTCTCTTATGAATGCAGATTGCATTATAGAACGGGAAAAAATCTGATAGGGGTTGAGGGGAGATTCCCAAATCTGACACAGAAAAACCTTGGCGAATTCAAAGGACCCGGCGCCGAATTGAAACTCGTATGGAACCCATTGAAAAATATTGAGATGGGAGCAAGTGGCTCTTATGAGAAAAGGGATAAAGGCGTGCTTATTGGTCCTCAATCAATCCTGAGGTTGTGGGCGAGTGGGCGGGTTACTAATTTTGAGTGCGAGGTGGACGCATCTTATCTTAAAAATCCGGGAACAAGCGAAAACCCGTTGCCTGATGTCTTTACCCTTGGGGTAAGCCTTTCTTATAATTTTAAGTGGCTGAAAATTTATGTTAATGGCGATAATCTGCTTAATCAGGAATACGAACTAATAAAGGGCTATAAGATGCCCCGTAGGAACTTTAGCATAGGAATTTCCTCATCTTTTGAATGAGGAAGACCGTTTTTGAACAAATATAAAATTATGTGTTGACAATAATTAATAGGCAACTTAAATTAAAAGAAAAGGAAGGCTTATAAACTAAAGTTGTGACATAAAAAGGTGAAAATGGATGGTAGACTCTACAGTAAAGTTCACGATTGATTATCCGGAGAAACTTTCGCGGAAAAAGCTTGTTTTAAAGACCCTTCTTGGATGGCTATATGTGGGAATCCCCCATGGAATATGTTTGTTCTTTTACGGGATTGCAGCGGGGATAGCAACATTTATAGCCTGGTGGGCAGTCCTTTTTACAGGAAGATATCCTAAAGGGTTATTTGAATTTATTGTCGGTTACATTCGCTGGGGACTTCGCGTTGGAGCATACTGGGGATACCTCTTTACAGATAAATACCCACCGTTCAGTGGCAAGGAATAAAAGGGGCAAAAAAGAAGAAGGAGGATAAATGGAAGCGTTAGGTATGATTGAAACAAAAGGGCTTGTGGCTTTAATTGAGGCATCAGACGCAATGGTTAAAGCAGCACAAGTGAAGCTTGTTGCTTATGAGAAGATTGGCGGGGGTTATGTTACAGCACTAATTCGTGGTGATGTTGCTGCTTGTAAGGCGGCTACTGAGGCTGGAGCCCTTGCAGCGCAGAAGGTTGGTGAACTTATATCCGTCCATGTTATACCGCGCCCGCATCCGAATGTTCACGCAATTTTCCCAACAAGACTGCCTGGCGAGAAATTCTCTATAGAGTAGGGGTAAAACCTTAATCAAGGGCAGGTCAAATGACAGCCGATGGTATTGATATTGAGCGGATTGTAAAAGAGGTTCTTGAGGAACTGGGCAGGGCTCGTGAGGGTAGAGAAAAACCAAATCCTGTCGTTGCACCGCAAACACCTAAACCTTCATTTATCACACCCTTACACCAATCTGTGCCAGAAAAGATTGATGATATGGTTGAGGCTTCTCGTCAGGCATTTATCGCTTTCAGAAAACTGGGGATTGAGACCCGCTCAAAAATTATTTCCGCAATTCGTGCTATTTGCGAATCCCACGCAGAGGAACTCGGGAAATTCGCTGTTGAGGAGACCGGACTCGGTAAGATGCCCGACAAAGCCCAAAAAGCCCTTCTTGCTGTTCGTAAAACCCCGGGAATTGAGGATTTAATCTCGCGCTCTTTTTCTGGAGATCATGGGCTGACGCTTGAGGAGCTTGCGCCTTACGGTGTTATCGGTTCAATAACACCCTCAACGAATCCCGTTTCCACTATTATCAACAACTCAATATCAATGTTGTCGGCTGGGAACTCTGTGATTTTTTGTCCGCATCCTGCTGCAAAGCGGGTATCATATCGGACAGCTACCCTTATTCAGGAGGCAGTGCTTCAGGCTGGTGGTCCGCCGAACCTTGTGCAGGCGATAAAGGAGCCGAGTCAGGAGATTGCACGGGCTTTAATGCATCACGCGGGGATTGACCTTCTCGTTGTCACCGGAGGCGGAGTGGTCGTTGACCTTGCGATGAAATCCGGAAAGAAGGCGATTTGTGCGGGACCGGGCAATCCGCCCGTTGTTGTTGACGAGACCGCGATTATTGAGAAGGCTGGGCGTGATATTGTTGAGGGTGCCTCATTTGATAACAATGTTTTGTGTATAGCGGAAAAGGAGGTATTTGTTGTTGAATCGGTAGCCGAAAGGTTAAAGCGGGTGATGCGCGAATGCGGTGCTTATGAGATCTCTGGGAGTGCTGTTGAACGATTGACCCATATGGTAATTGCCGAGGATAAGGAGGGCAAGGGCGAACGGCATCCAATTGTTAATCGCGCATTTGTTGGCAAGAACGCCTCGTTTATCCTTGAAAAGTGCGGGATTACGCCGCCAAAGGATGTCAGGCTTATTATTTTTGAGGCGCAGTGGGACCATCCACTTGTTATGGCGGAGCAACTGATGCCGGTTCTGCCTGTAGTTCGTGTTCGTGATGTTGGGGAGGCAATACGGTATGCTATTATCGCCGAACACAGATTTAAGCATACTTTTATTATGCACTCCACGAATATAGTCGCGCTTTCAAAGATGGCGCAGTTATGCGATGCAAATATATTTGTCAAAAACGGTCCAAGTCTTGCGGGGCTGGGTTTTAATGGCGAGGGGTACACAACTTTGACAATTGCTGGAACGACGGGTGAGGGATTGACAACCGCGCGGACTTTCGCCCGTCCGAGAAGGTGCACGCTTGTAGATTATTTTAGGATTGTTTAGTTAGTAGTTTAGGTGTGTTATCTTTTGAAACTATTGGTGAGGATAGAGTAGCATTGTTTTGATAAAAGCCTGGCAAAAGAGTTTTTAAGAATTGTGAATAAGGTTTGTAAACGGACATTTAGAGAATATGATTTTCCCGGCAAGACGATTTTACCAGCAAATATAAATTATTTAGATAATCCTGGCTGTTTTTTCCTGCAAAGCAAGATGGTATGCGTATAGCCAGTTCGTGGCATTATAGTCTTTGCCAAAAAGAAGGCTATGTAAGCAGGGGGTTTTAAAGAAAGGATAAATCTTATAATTTTAGCCCCGAACATGCAGAATGGTGCCAAAACCGTTTGTAAGCATCCCAATTTGCTTTTCCACTTCTCGCCTCTCGCAACGGACTTAAACCGCCAATACCATTTGAAAAGCGGTCTTTCAAAAAGATAATAGAGCAATCCGTAGTTATGCATTACGAGGATAATTTCAAATTCCGACGAGACGAAGTTGATAAAGCCCTCTTTTGTAAAATATCTTTTGTGATGTCCCCAGTGAGGCACAGAGATGAGGAGGTATCCGTTTTGGTGGAGCAGTTCTTTTATCCGTTTCAAGCCAAGCACACGACCCTCCATAGGCAGGTAGTATATCGATTCAAGGCAGGTGATTATGTCAAAATTGCCTTCCTCAATTGGAATGTCGGGGAGACCCGCGACACGAAAATCCATATTTGGGTATTTTTCTTTTGCCATCTTTATCCCAATATCAGAAACATCAACCCCAATTGTGATACCCCCAGGATTCATCATCATTAACTGAAAAGTGAAATCGCCAAGCGAACATCCAATATCAAGGATCCTCACAGGTGGACGAATTTTGCTAAAAACCTGCTCTTTCAATATCTTTTTGTAAATCTCATATCTTATGGCCTGGCTTGCCCGCCAGTCCTGCCCCCAGGGTTCCTCACCCTTTGAAAATAATGCGTCCATCTCCTTTTTGGTGCCATAATCGTTGGTCATACAATAAATATAAGCCCTGGTCTAATTTTAGCAACGATTGCTTGAGAAGGGTCTTGATTTTTTGGATATTTTTTCGCTTATTATATATATGCTACCACCCAAAGAACAGCTTCAAAAACTAAAGCGGGGCACAGTTGAGATAATCACCGAGGACGAACTTTTAGCCAAACTTGAGCGTTCGTGCAAAACTGGCAAACCGCTTAAGATCAAGCAGGGATTTGATCCGACTGCCCCGGACCTTCATATAGGACATGCGGTTTCGTTGCGAAAACTTCGTCAGTTCCAGGATCTCGGGCATATTGTGATTTTTCTTATCGGGGATTTTACAGGGCTTATTGGTGACCCATCGGGAAGGGACAAAGCGCGCAAGAAAATGACCCGCGAAGAGGTTCTCAGGAATGCCGAAACCTATAAGCAGCAGGTATTCAAAATCCTTGACCCGGAAAGAACAATAATTGAGTTCAACAGCCGATGGAACGAGCCATTGACATTTTCCGAATTTTTGGAGCAAATTGCTTCTCGGTACACTGTCGCGAGGATTCTTGAACGAGACGATTTTGAAAAACGCCTAAAAGAGCGAAAACCTCTTTCCATCCTTGAGTTTATGTATCCACTTATACAGGGGTACGATTCTGTGGCGCTCGGGAACGATGTAGAACTTGGCGGGACAGACCAGAAATTCAACCTCCTTGTTGGCAGGGATCTTCAGCGAGAATTCGGTCAGGAAGAGCAGGTTGTGATGACTATGCCACTTCTTGAGGGGCTTGACGGTAAAGAGAAGATGTCAAAGTCGATGGGGAATTATATAGGGATAAACGAGCCGCCAGATGATATGTTCGGGAAGGTTATGTCAATTCCGGATTCCCTAATATATAAGTACTTTGAGCTTGCCACAGCTGTGCCCGAGAGTGAGCTTGAGGAAATCAAAATTTCCCTCGAGAAGGGGACCGCCAATCCGATGGAACTAAAGAAGCGGCTTGCGTTTGAAATCACAAGCCTTTACTGGGGCGCGGAAAAAGCTGAGGCTGCAAGGCAAGAATTTGAGCGAGTTTTCCAGCGACGGGAGATCCCTTCCGAGATAGCGGTCGCTGAATATCCAAAGGGGAGTTCTATCTGGATTGTTGAGATTATGCGGATGAGCGGCCTTGTACCATCATCAAGTGAGGGGATAAGGCTAATAAGGTCGGGTGCTGTTAGCATTGACGGCGTTAAGATAGAGGATACTAAAAAGCAAATAGTTGTGGAAAAAGAGATGGTGCTTCGTGTTGGAAGGTTAAGGTTTTTGAAAATAAAGCCCCAGGAAGAATCCTAATCTATGGGTGAGAGTAGAATTAAGAAAAATAGTTTGTCCAAAGAGAATATAATTAAATTAATAATTCAAAATGGGGTTATTCTGAGTAGATTTAAGGTGAGATCGCTGGCGCTTTTTAGCTCGTTCGCAAGGGTCGGGCAAAAGAAAAAGCGCAACTTTGATTTTATCGTAAAATTTTACGAATACAAATTTAAGAATTATATAGGGCTTTTGCTGGCACATGAAAAGCTTTTTGGAAGGAAAATTTGTTTGACCTGTAAGGATGCCCTCAAGAACCACTCGAAGCCATACATCCTTAAACAGGTAGAATGGATAAAAAAATAAGAGCAAATACTTTGTATGTGCTTGATATTTTGGTAAAGTGGGTATATCAAAATCTAAAATCAAAATAGGAAGGCATTGTGGAATCTGTTAGACTTGCTGATATAAAAGAGCGAGTGGAAAAACTCAAGGAGCATCTTTGACGAAGCCGAGTTGAATTCCAGGTTAAGGGAGCTGGACGAAAAAATCTCATCGCCGGATTTCTGGAAGAATCAAGGGTGTCAGGATAAAATTTTTGCTCAGCGGAAGGAGCTTGAACAAAGGCTGAAAACCTGGCAGGAAATTCGTCGGGGGCTTGCTGATTTAATTGAACTTCAATCGCTTATTGACTCGACGAACGAGTTGGAGGTTGCCGAGTTTGAGGACGAACTTAAGCGGTATCTCAAGAAGCTTGAGGAGTTTGAATTGAGGGAGCTGTTGTCGGAGCCCGATGACGAGGACGATGCCATTCTTGAGATCCATGCAGGTGCGGGTGGAACCGAGGCTTGCGATTGGGCTGCAATGCTGCTCAGGATGTACCTCAGGTTTGCAGAGAAAAACGGTTTTGTACCCGAAATTCTCGACAAACTCGATGGCGAGGAGGCCGGGATTAAAAGCGCAACGGTTGAGATCAAAGGCAGATATGCTTTTGGCTATCTTAAGGGCGAATCTGGTGTTCACAGGCTTGTAAGGATTTCACCATTTGACGCGAACAAAAGGCGTCATACATCGTTTGCTTCGGTTTTCGTCTATCCAGAGCCTGAGGAGGATAAGGGCATTGAGATTAAAGAGGAGGATCTTAAAATTGATACCTTTCGCTCGGGTGGGCACGGTGGTCAAAATGTGAATAAGGTGGAAACAGCTGTGAGGATAACGCATATCCCAACCGGAATTGTTGTTAGCTGTCAGGTCGAGCGAAGCCAGTTCAGGAATCGGGAACTCGCGATGAAAATCCTTCGCTCAAGGCTTTACCAGCTCAAGCGTGAACAGGAACTCAAAAGAAAACAGGAGGTCGAAAAAACAAAACGAAAGATTGAGTGGGGTAGTCAGATTCGCTCATATGTGTTGCATCCTTATAATCTCGTTAAGGACCATCGTACGGGCACCGAAACCCCGGATACGCAGGCTGTGCTTGATGGCGAACTTCGCCAGTTTATTTACGATTACTTGATAAAGAGTAAAAGCTCAGCCAGTGAACAGAAAGGCTAATCAACACAAGCACAACACAACATATACAGGTTCTTTTAGTTTTGAGTTGTTTTGTTGATGGTCACAAAAAGTGTAAAAATACTCTTTGCCGATGATGACCCATACATTCTTGAAATGATTAAAGAATTTTTCGCTTTCATTGAACTTGACGCAGAGTTTGCACAGGATGGCGAGGAGGTGCTAAAAAAATGTGCGGGTACCAATTTTGACCTTTTATTTGTTGATTACAGTATGCCCGGCTTAAATGGGATTGAGATTGCTAAACGAATTCGCGAGCGTTTACCCAGAGCTTATATCGTTTTGCTAACAGGATTGTGGTCTCAAATCGAACCCGAGGAGCTCGCAAATGTGGATGAGATCTTGGCTAAACCATTCCAGTTGAGCCAATTAAAAGATATAATTATAAAAGTATCCCGACGGGTGAAGTTCTCGAGAAAGAAGGGCAGAACCTCATCTTAACTCTCGCATAATGAGCACATTGTATAAAGCAAATCTTATACTTCCAGATTGGCATATAGAAATTCTCGGGGGCGATGGCTTTATTTCGTTCTTAAGCATTTTTCAGCCCATAAATGCGGAACTCCTTGAAGGGATAAAAGTTATTGAGGATGGAAAACCGTTAGAGAATTTTCTTGTTGAACTTGAGGAATACCTTGAGGGCAAGCGAAAGGGATTTTCATATAGTCCTTACCCTCTTGTGGGCACGAACTTTCAAAGGGCTGTCTGGGATGAACTCTGTCGGATCCCCTACGGGCACACTAAAACCTATGCCGAAATTGCGCGAACGCTCGGGAAAGCAAGCTCTTCTCGTGCTGTTGGAAAGGCCTGTTCTGCAAATCCTATACCAATACTTGTACCCTGCCATCGGGTTATAAGGTCGGATGGTTCGCTTGGGGGTTTTTCTTCTGGGCTTGACATAAAGAAAAAATTGCTATTTATTGAGAATATAGTGGTAGGCAAAAGGTAAACGATGCAGGGAATAAACTAAAGGTTATAAGGAAGAATTGATGTGCAGAAATTGGGTTTAACCTTTAAAATATCGGAGGAAACATAATTAAGAATCTAAGGGTTGTGAAGACTCGATGAAGTTAGCTCGAATGAGATATGAAGTTGCTGATGTGGAACTTTTTTATATTTAAACTTTTGTCGGGAACAAAACTTGAGGATATTATTAACCATATTAATTTTTATCGATTCGCTTTTAATGCGGCTTATAAAGGTATAAAAGAAAGATAAATGAGGGTAAAGGTTTTGAGTTATAAGGACAATGAGTGGATAGTGGTTTTATGATCCCACTTAATGGTTTTTAAAAAAGGGAGGCATAATGCACAAGAAACTTTTCATCCCGGGTCCCTCAGAGGTTCGCGATGAGGTATTAAAGGCTACCGCCCAGCCAATGATTGGACATCGTTCAAGCGACTTTGTGGAACTTTACAAAAGGGTAATCCCGAAACTCCAGCAGTGCCTTTATACAAAGGAGAAGGTATTCTTGTTCACATCTTCTTCATCTGGAGTGATGGAAGGGGCTGTTAGGAATTGCTGCAGTAAAAGGGCGCTATGTTGTGTCTCTGGTGCTTTCTCGAAGCGGTGGTATGATATGGCGGTCGCAAACGGGATTGAGGCTGATATGCTTGAGGTTGAATGGGGAAAGGCAATAAAGCCCGAGATGGTTGACAAAGCGCTTGCCACGGGAAAATACGATTGTATTACCTTTGTCCACAACGAGACCTCTACCGGGGTTATGCATCCGCTTTATGAGGTGGCTGAGGTTATGAAAAAATATCCTGATGTGCTTTTCCTTGTTGATGCGGTTAGTTCTATGATGGGGGTCAAAATTGAGGTGGATAAGCTGGGGATTGATGTTTGTCTTGCGGGCGTGCAAAAATGCTGGGCTCTTCCCCCGGGATTAACCGTTGCGAGTGTCTCAAAGAAAGCGATTGAAAAGGCTAAGACAATCAAGCATCGTGGGTACTATTTTGATTTCCTGGAATTCTTGAAATATGACGAGGAACGCCAGCAAACCCCGACTACACCTGCTATTTCGCTTGTCTATGGACTGGATGTACAAACCGATCGTATCCTTGCTGAAGGACTTGATAATCGCTTTAACCGTCATCTGGAGATGGCGAAGTGGACCCGTGAATGGGCAAAGGAACATTTCACAAAGCCTGATAAACCCGCACTTTATCCTGAGCCAGGTTATGAGTCAGTCACGCTTACGACGGTGAATAATACGGTTGGCAAATCGGTCGCTGACCTCAACAAAGAACTTGGCAAGCGAGGATTCCAGATTTCAAACGGCTACGGTAAGATAAAGGAGTTAACATTCCGTATTGCTCATATGGGCGATCTTACGCTTCAGGAAGTGCAGGAAGTTTGCAGGGCGATTGAGGAAATATGGCAGGTGTGAGGGTTTAAGAAAAAGAGGGCGAAGGGAAAAAGAGCAGGTAAGGGGGCGATGCATAATAGCAATCGCCCCCTCGCATTCCTCTCTTCCATTTTACTCTTATGATAATCGTGCCCGTAATACTCACAATAATTTTGCTCCTATGGTGGATTATTGAATACTCAAGGCACAGGAATAATCTCGGGCAGATCCCCATAAGGATTCATATAAATGGTACCCGTGGAAAATCCTCCGTTACCCGGTTAATCACCTGGGGACTTATTGGTGGTGGGATTAGGGTTGTGGGCAAAACGACCGGAAGCGCACCGATGTTGATAATAAACGGAAAAGAAGAACCAATTGAAAGGGTAGGCAAACCCAATATCAAGGAGCAACTAAGCGTGGTTGAGCGTGCAGCAATAGAAAATGCACAAGCCCTTGTAGTTGAATGTATGGCGGTTGACCCAGAACTCCAGTGGATTTCTGAACGAAAAATTATAAAATCCACGCTTGGGGTTATAACGAATGTTCGTCCCGACCACATTGAAAGTATGGGTCCCACACTGGAACGAATAGCGGATGCATTATCAGGAACAATCCCCAAAAATGGGGTTCTGTTCACAGCGGAAAGCGAACTATTCAAGCGCCTTGAGGCAAATGCAAAGGAACTCGGGACCAGGGCGATTTTGGTTTCGGGAGAGATGGTTTCGGATGATGAGATGAAAAATTTTACATACATTGAACATAAAGAGAATGTGGCGCTGGCTCTTGCTGTGTGTGAATACTGCGGCGTTAAGCGTGAGGATGCTCTCAGGTCTATGTGGAATGCCATTCCTGACCTGGGCGCGCTCAAGATTTTTCATATTTATTACCAGGGGCATAATATATATTTTGTTAACCTTTTTGCAGCAAACGACCCGGTATCAACGATTAAAATTTACAGGCTTTTGGGATTGGATAAAGGCAAGGGTTATCCTGTAATCATAATCTCTAATAGTCGCTCGGATAGACTTGATCGCCTCGCACAGTACAAAGAACTTCTTGGAAATGATCTTAAAGCCGATTATTACATTCTTGTTGGTGGTTTCGCTGAACTCCTTGGGGAGTATCTTTCTGAGCGTGCGATTCCTCGTGAATCCCTTTTTGTTATGGAGGGCAAAGAACCATCAGCGATATTTGAGAAGGTTCTTGAACTTGGAGGTGCTATGTGTGCAGTTTTAGGGGTCGGGAATATAGGTGGTGTTGGTCATAGCATAGTTCAATACTTTTCAGTAAGGGGGAAGGAATGCTCGCGCTTGCCATAATGATCGGGCTTGTGCTAAGCCTTCTTTTTGTTGATTCGTTTGGTCTTGCGGCAGGTGGAATGGTTGTGCCTGGGTATATAGCGCTATTTATGGACAAACCCGCACGAATAATGTTTACACTTATCGCTGCGTTTCTTGCTCTGTATACATTAAAATTTTTCTCCTCGTTTGCCCTTATCTATGGAAGGCGGAGGATTGTTCTCCTCATTCTTCTCGGCTTTCTTTATGGATATCTTCTCAGGTACCTTATCCAGACCGAAGCCACCTCCCTTGCACTTGTGCTTGACCCGGTTGGATTTATCATCCCCGGGCTTATCGCTTACTGGATGGAGCGTCAGGGAATCCTTGAGACAATCTCGGCGATGACAATCGTCGCGACGATCGCAAGGCTTATTCTAATCATAATCAACGGGGGTAAACCAATTGAAGTGGCATTTTAGAAGGCTTCCTTTGTGGACGATTGTTCTTCTTGCAGTGTGGGGTTGTATTATCGTTTTTGTCGCCGAGCTTGGGAAGGTGAACAAGAAACAGCCCCATTTTAATGAAAAGCTTCGGGCGGCGGAGCTCGCCAAACGAGCAATGGATCACATAAGGGATTACAGACGCGACCATCTCCTTTTATGGGACCCCGTCTCTGACCCGAACGGAACCGGTATGATAGGCGAAGAATACACAATCATAACAACGGACAGAGGGGAACTTGCAAGCAAACTTACCTCAACCAATCCCAATATTGCCGCACTGATTGTTGAACTGCTTTTCAAAGCCGGACTGAAGAAAGGCGACAGGGTTGCAATTGCTATGACAGGCTCTTTTCCAGCGCTGAATATTGCCGTTCTTTCGGCTGTTGAAACTATCGGGCTTCGTCCGACTATTATTAGTTCTCTTGGCTCTTCTATGTGGGGAGCTAATTTGCCCGAATTCACCTGGCTGGATATGGAAAATTTACTCTATACAAAGGGCATACTTCGTTCCCGTTCTTCTGCCTGCACATTTGGCGGCAGAAACGATATAGGCGCTAATCTCAGTCCGGAGGGGAGAAAAGCCCTTGAGGAATCCGCAAAACGCAATAATATCAAACTTCTTCGTGCAGATAATCTGAGGGATATGATAACAAGGCGAATGGCTGTATATGGGAACGCAGACTATAAAGCCTATATAAATATTGGAGGGGGACTTGGAAGTATTGGGAGTCATTATAATCTCAGTATACTTGGAAATGGGCTAATTAGAAGGCTTCCAGCCCATAATTTTTCGGTTAAAGGGACGATGATACTTTTTGGCGAGCGAGGGATCCCCATTATAAACATTGCGGATATTAAGGAACTCGCGCAAAGATACAAATTCCCAGTTGCCCCGGAACCTCTGCCACCAATCCCCTCAGGTAGTCTATTTTTCAGGGAGGAATACAATCTCAATCTTGTATGGGCTTTACTTATATCGTATATAATTATTATACTCTTTTTCACGAGAGGCAAAAAGCAGGTTTTGATTTAAGGTCCGGCAAATAAATTATTTTTGGTTTTCCCGTGCACGAGGGATTTTTGTGTCCCAAGCGAGCATTTTAATCGCACAAAAATTTTTTATTAAAAAATTTTCTGGTTTCCGATAATACAATTGAAAAGAGATATGAGGAGTGCCCCGGGGCGAAATAACGAAAGAAAAGGAGGAGAAGATGAAAGGTCTTGTGGTGTTCCTTGTCGTGTTAGTGGTTGCGGTAGTGGGGTATGGAGCAACAGAGGAAAGCGGGACACAGAAGATTACAATGAATGTTTCAAGTGCACTAACGCTTACAATCCCGTCTGATTTGAGCTGGGGTGATCTGTCAATCGGTGATAATGTTAGTCCGAGCCAAACGGTCAATGTGAAAAGCACCGATTCTTACGACCTTAAAATTAAGAGCAGTCCCGTTGAGGATACGCTTGCAGCCTTTATGCCCAAACAATACGATACCTCAGCTGATTCATTCTTTCACGGTGGATACTACATAAGTGACACTCTTCAGTGGAAGGGTGGGGATGTCTCGAGCTACACGGATATTACGACTTCTTATGCACTTGTTCTTGATAATGCTTCGCCAACGCCAGACGCCGGAACTGACACGCCTGTTTATTACAGGATTAATGTCGGCTATGGCGATAGGAGATTGACGGGCACAAATCAGGCGTACTGTATTAAAGTTAACTTCTTCGCAACACAAACGATAGCACGATAACCCCCAAAATATCTAACATCCGGGGAGGAAAGCTGAAACCAGCCTCCTCCCCGCGAGGAAGGAGAAGCGGGGCGATGACAAGAGGTTCAATTTTTATCTTTATTTTTGCTCTCCAGTTATTAGGTAATGAAGTAGAAACCAGCGAGCAACTTGTGATGTTTAGAATAAAAGCTGCGCTAACCCTAACAATCCCAGCCGACCTTAGTTGGGGCGACCTTATAATAGGTGATAATGTGAGCACAGCCCAAACTGTGAATGTAATAAGCGATCAGGCATATGACCTCAAAATTATGAATATCCCCACAGAGGATTCGCTTGGCAGGCTTATGCCAAAACAATACGACACCGCACAGGATACATTCTTCCACTCGGGCTTGTTTATTTCGGACACGCTTCAATGGAAGGGCGGGGATGTGACAGCCTTTACGGATATAACCACCTCTTACGCCCTCGTTCTTAATGATGCGCCAGCAACGCCGCCAGAGGGAACCAATACCGACATTTATTACAAATTGAACATAGGATATGGCGATAGAAGATTAACGGGAACGAATCAGGCTTATGCCATAAAGGTTAACTTTTTAGCAACACAGACCATAGCAAAATGAAGTCAACAAAGGAGAGGTAATGTTAAAACATAGGTGTGTGTTTATCCTTTTTGCTATTTTTGTTGCCCTTCTTTATGGAAACCTGAATGCTGTAAGTTTTTCCGTTGAGCCCTCAAAAATTAGCGCGTCTTATAAAACGAAAAGTTTCAAACTTCCTGAAATAAAAGTTACCAATACGAATACTGAACCAATAGAGATAGTAGTCAGATCTGCGCCTCTTGGTCAGGACTCAACCGGAAGTGCGATTGAGGGCGACTCTCGATATCGGTTCGCAATTGACAGATTCATCAAAATTAAGCCCGAGGATGCTAAGGCGGTAATTCCTGTGGGCGAGTCTTTCAGTTTTGTCCCGACTGTTGAAATCCCCGATGAATACGAAGAGCCCAATGGGTTTGCGTTAATAGAGGTTGAGTGTGTGACGAAAAGCGCAAAAATTAAAGCCGGGACAAGCGGTGTGCTGACAACAGGGACCATTGGAATTTTAGTCCTGCTGGATTTTCCTCAGTACCGCAAGAATTACGGGTGTCAGATTCGCGGCGTTGATATGATAAAGACCGGCGAAAATGAATTCAAATTTGTAACCTCTATTGAGAACAAGGGCAACTATATGCAGGAATTTGGTGGTTCTGTGGTAGTGACCGATAAAAATGGAAATCAGATTGCGAAGCTGCTTTTGAAACCGAGAAGCATCCTTCCTGGCTATTATGTCAATCTTTATTCCACCTGGACGCCCGAGGATGTTTTGAACGATGAAATCTATGTTGAATACGAGGCAGGCGCCAAAGGACTCACCCCAAACAAGTTTTTGCAGGGTTATAAGGTCAATTCAAACGGAAAAATTATGAGACTCAACAAATAGAAGGAGAAACAATGTTGATAGCTCTCTTTCTTTTCGTTTTTGCCACGAATATGTTCGCGATAGAACTTAAAATCCCGGAAAACAAGCTGAGAGTGGATTTTGGTCTTGTGACGCCAGAAACGACAATAGTGTGTAGCTCAGCATCAAATGTAATCGTTGTTTCACCCGTAAGCAGATGGTCTTTATATGTTTGCGGTGCATCAGATTTCAAAGCTGAGGAGAATAAAACAATCCCCATAAGCAGGTTGTCGTGGGCGCTAAGTTCGGGAAAAAAGGAATGGACTCCATTTTCAACACACCCGAGCGTTGTTGTCGCTGACCAACCCCCAACGCCTACAGACGGGATCCTGATCAGTCAGGATTACGCGCTCAAACTTACTTCCCTTGATCCGAGCTCAAAAACGCCATACTCCGCAAGGATTATTTATACCCTTTTACCAGAAGGATTCGAAAACAGCTATGCAACGCCTAATCCATTTTCCCCGGATGGCGATGGTATTGATGACACAACAATAATCTGCTACACCAAGGATACAGAAATACAACTTGCGGTGGAAATTTTTAATAGTGCTGGTAAGATGGTGCGACGGATTTCTACAAAAGAGACTTGCGGGCAAAAATGCTGGTGCGCGGTCTGGGATGGAAAAGACTTTAATGGGGTGAAATTGGCGGACGGAACTTATGAATACAGGATAGTCGATGAGAATGGAAATGGATTAGAAAGCGGTGTCGTTACCATAAAGAAAAGTAAAGAATTTATCAAACGGACGCCCGGCGGGCTAACTTATTCGGAAAAGCCAGAAAATCCATTCACAATCACAAAATCGGTTTTCCCCCAGGTTGCATACAGGGGAGACCTCCTTTCTTACAGGATAATAATAAGGTCGATTGGTAAGCGCAGATTTACCGATATTGTTGTAAGGGATGTTCCGGATAAGGGGATATCATATATTGCCTCTTCCTCGAGCGTTAATGGGGAAAAGTTTGGTGATCCAGTTTTCACGGATGGACAGCTTATCTGGCGCCTCTTGTCCTTGTTGGATGCAGATTCTGTTGTGCTTGAGTATAAAGCAAAAATAGAGCCAGATTGTAAGATTGGCGATATACTGAACTCGGCATTCGCAGAAATAACAAACGAAGATGGTCATTTTTCCACAGAGGCAAGCGTTGCACGGGCAAAAGTCCTTGGCGGGAATTTTTCCGACCTCTCTCTCGTGTGGGGTGTGGTTTTTGAGGATAAAAACGGGAATGGTGTTATGGATAGGGACGAACCAGGATTGCCCAATATTGCTGTGATTCTTGATAACGGCGAAGAGGTGTTGACCGACCAGGTGGGAAGATTTACCTTCCCATATGTCCGCCCTGGCGATCATCTCGTCGCGATATCAAGTGTTTCTCGCAAGGGTTCGCGCACAGGGGAAATTTTAAGAAATATCCGAGTGCAGAAATCAAGCATCCACTATCTAACTTTCCCGATCGTGAAGGCAAATGAAAGGCTTTCCCAGGATAACAAAACCCCAAAACTCACGCTTCTCTTGAACTATTCCGCTGACTACCAGAACCCGAGTCGAAAGGTCTCAAACGACATAAAATTCTTCTTGAACAAGCGTTTTTCAGAAAATTGCAGTCTCACAGTTTCCTTTGACTCGAGCGAGGTTTCCCAATTTGATAGGTGGATTTCCGATGAAAGAAGAAATATGTATATAAATTATGGCGACGATTCAAAATTAACCCAAAGGAACAAAAATAATCTCGTTATATCCTTTGATAGGAATAAAAGTTATGCCCGCTATGGCTACCAGAATATAGGGATTGAGAATACACAGCTCTTCACTTATACGGAACCCCAGGAGGGCTTGAAAGCGTTGCTATGGAGGAAAAACTTTGATATAAGCGTGTTTGGGGCAAACTCCAAAGCTGTGAGAACGGAGGAAAGGTTCGGGTTCAGAAACGATTTTAGTCCTTACTATCTAAAACATCTTCCTGTGGTTTGGGGTAGCGAGATAGTGAAATTAGTGGAATACGACAGCCTAACAAATATAATTATCAGTTCAAGAAGGCTTCAGAGGGATATAGACTACACGATAAACTATGTTGCGGGGAGAATTGTGATACTCCCATCTATGTCCTACCTGGAGTTGCGGGGTCGATATTTTGAACTTGTTGTTATTTATCAGTACGAGCCGCAGGGGATATCGGTAAACAGGCTTAATTATGGTGCAACTGGAGGGGTTTATTTGGGGGACAATTTTAGTTTAAGGGCTTGCTACCTCGAACATAGGGAGGGGATTGTGAACAGGAACCTGTACGGGGCAGCCACCTCATTGAAGCTCGGCGATGCTTTTGATATATCCGGCGAAATTGCAAAATCTAATGGCAACCTCCTTGCAAATGAAATGATTGAATCTAAAAATGGATTCGCTTATACCTTCGCGCTCGGGCTTAAACCCTCAAAATTCCTGCACCTTTATTCTTACCTCAATCAAGCTTCCGCTGGGTTTACAAACGAGATGCATCTTACGAATAAGGTTCCCTCGCAATTGCTTTCTGGACGAGGGGGTAATTTTTTGTCGCCTGTGGGTAAAACGGGCGCAAAATCCCTTGGTAGCGGTATCATTATTAGCCCGACAAATTCAATCTCTATATTTGCTGCAAGCCGTATTGTACAATCGGAATCCTCAAGCCTGGGGATATTTTCGCCAGATGATGGAATATGGGCGGCTGGCATAATGGTTTCCCAAAGCTCGCTCGGGGACATATCACTTTATTATATGGACGAACACAAATTCCCGCAGAACCTTCCCCGATCAAGATCCGAACTGGAGCGAAGTTTGAACCTGTATCAATATAAATCTGCACGAAACTACCAAACATCCCTCCAGTACGCGATAAAATGGTCGCACGGCAGCCAGGACCTTATAGAACACGAGGCGCACAGCGAGTTGCAATTAAGGGCATCAAAACTTTTTTCCCCCTCTTTTTCAGGTTATCTTGTGCGGGATTATACAAGAATTGATACGAGACTTGTGAGCAATACATATGAATTTGTTCTTGGCTTTACCTCCTCGCCGTTTAAATATATGAGCCTCAATATCTTTTCGGGTATTGGGGCAAGAAAGCCAGGCCTCTGGAACTCCAGTTATTACCTCTTCCGATTCGTGAATTCCGTTGCGATGGGAAAACTTGTGACCTCCTCGCTTGGATTTGAGCTTCGCTACGGGAGTTCCAGGATTGATGATAGAATTGCGTTTAGTGGGGAATTTCGTCCGAGCAACGCTATTACATTTATTTCGGAGTACAACCGTGAAAGAAGCAGATCGCGGCAGGATAATTTTCTTGAGCTCTTCCGCTTGAGGCGGGCGCTGAGTTTTTCTTACAGACCCACACAATCGCAGAGGATAAATTTTTACACGGGCTACTCTGGCGAATCCACGCTTGAAAATTATTCCGCCCCGGGAATAATGAGAAGAAACGAACGAGCCTCAGCAGGTGTCAGTGTGTATCCTCTTCGCTGGTTAGAGATAGGTTTTGTGCCATCATTCAGGGCAACCTACGAAACGAGCATAAATTCCTGGCTTTTCACAACAATGCTAACGCTCCGTTATACAATAAGTTTGCCGCTTAATTTTGAACTGTCATCATATATGCAGGGTGCTAAAAAATCGGACAGTTTTATGGAAGGTTACAATGTTGAACTGGCGTATAAATTTATGAACCTCGTAAAACTTGCCTGTGGGTATAATTATTCTTTATATGGTCGGGCATTTGATTTTGAGGATGGTATCTACGGGTATTACTTCAGATTAAATGCTTTCAAATACTTTATAGGGAAATAAGGATATTCGAAAGTGTTTCTGCGCGGGGCACATCCTTTTATGTCCAGAACTTTCTGTCAAGCCCCCTGTACTGGATAGCCTCACCGACATGATACGCAGCGATTTTTTCCTCGCCATCAAGGTCAGCTATTGTTCTGGCGAGTTTGAGAATCTTGGTATACGCGCGGGCAGAAAAGCCGAGTTTGGATATTGCCTCGCGAAGGAGTTCTTTGACCTCGGGTTGAAGTTCGCAGTATTTTTCGATCATCTTCGGGGTCATCTGGGAGTTTGAGAAAACCCCTTTATATTCTGCGAACCTTTTTATCTGCCTTTTTCGTGCTCGTTCAACCCTTTCGCGGATTACGGCTGATGGTTCGCCGGAGGGCTTTGAGGTAAGCTCGGTTATGCTGATGCGCGGGACCTCAATGTGTATGTCAATTCTATCGAGAAGCGGACCCGAGATTTTTGATAAGTATCGTTGTATTTGCCCTGGTGTGCAGGTGCAGGGGTGATGAGGATCGCCGTAGTATCCGCAGGGGCAGGGGTTCATTGCAGCTACGAGCATAAACCTTGAGGGAAATGTTAGCGATAATGTTGCGCGGGTTATTGTAACCGCGCCATCCTCCACCGGTTGGCGAAGGGATTCAAGAGCTGAACGGTTGAACTCCGGAAACTCATCAAGGAAGAGTATCCCATTATGCGCGAGGCTTACCTCGCCAGGTTTTGGGGGATTGCCCCCACCGACAAGCCCGGCATCGCTTATTGTGTGATGTGGTGAGCGAAACGGACGGGTTGCAACAAGCGGTGTATCATTGGGCAGTATTCCGGCAACAGAGTGAATCTTTGTGGTTTCGAGCGCCTCCTCAAGGGTCAACGATGGGAGTATTGTCGCGAACCGCCTGGCGAGCATCGTTTTCCCGCTTCCAGGCGGTCCTATCATAAGTACATTGTGCCCGCCAGCCGCTGCAACCTCAAGCGCCCGTTTGACATGCTCCTGTCCTTTTACCTCCGAAAAATCAACATCGTATCTCGAGGCTATCTCAAACATATCCTGCGGCTTTATCCTAAATGGTTCCCAGGCGCCGTTTTCAACAAGGCTAACTACCTCTTGAAGTGTTTTTGCAGGATAAACATCAATCCCCTCAACTACAGCGGCTTCTTTTGCGTTCAGTTCTGGAACCACGATTGATTTCTTGCCTGCTTGTTTTGCCTCAATTGCGATTGAAATCACCCCCGGCACCGGGCGGATGTGTCCATCAAGCGAGAGTTCGCCAACAAAAACATAATCCTCAAGTGAGAGAGCGCCAATCTGGTTTGATGCCATAAGTATGCCGATGGCGATGGGAAGGTCAAATCCGCTGCCTTCTTTGCGGATGTCTGCAGGGGCAAGGTTTAGGGTTAGTTTCCCTTCGGGGAAGGCAAAACCAGAATTTCGGATTGCGGAGTTCACTCGTTCACGGCTTTCGCGAACAGCGGCGTCGGGCAACCCAACAACAGTAAAACTTGAAATCCCAAGCGATATATGGGTTTCAACAGAAACTATGTACCCGTCCACCCCGAGCACCGCACCAGAGTATATCTTGGAAAACATTGACATAGGCTATCTTTCGTAGCAGATTTTTAACCTTCGACCTGAATCCTGCATAATCTTTCCCGCTCTAATGATGCTGTGGTATGTTGCTATAACCCAGATCGTGGCAGATAGTTTCATTACTCGTTTTAACTCAATAAGCAGTCTCGCGATAAAATTATCGAGCTCCTGAAACGAAGAAAATTTATCCCAATCCTCATTTACGCCTTCAACCACAATTTTTACTTTCCAGGATTTTAGTTCTTTGTATGGTTGGTCAATAAACACCATATCGAAAACCTCTCATCGAATTTTCTAAGAACCTTAAAAGAATCGCCCAATACTACCTTATTCTTCATAAGTTCAAATAGGAATCTCTTTAAATCATCACTGTTTATGATTGTAAATCCTTTGCTCGCTTCATCACAATTATTATTGTCAAGTAACGACTTTTTATAAGCAAAACTATTATCGCGCACAAAAACCATTATTTGAAAAGTAAGCCTAAAGAGGTTGTTTTATTTTTGAGGTTCTCAAGGGATTTTATCATTTTTAAAATTAAAACTTATACCCAATCCCCATAATTAGGTTCCCGCCGGATCTGCTTCCAACAATCCCCACACAATACCCTATGTCGAATGTAAAATTCCTTGAGTAAAACATCGCATAGGCGCTCCATCCAATTTCGTAGCCAGAAATGGATTTGAAGGTGTTGTCCCTATCCACAGGTGTGAACCTTGCAAAGTCGGCGCAAGGACCCGCAAGAATTAGCACGGGCGGACGAAAAAAAGGATTATAAAGAACCTCAGCACCAACCCTTAACGAGTTGATCTCGCGGAGATTCCCGTATATCGGACGCGGACGAGTAAGATTCTGGTTGTAAGATTGCAAAAATGATTTATCAGTAGTAGAACTTCCGTAGGACAAAAACCCGCGCAAAAAGAATGGTCCCTCAAATCTGCCGAAAAATATGGATAACTCAGAAATGGGCTGCTTTATAGAAACGCTGTCATCCACGACGCTGAGCGGGTTTTTTGCATAGAATGTGAAAATGTGAAACGGCTGAAAGGAACGAAAGCCCACACCAGCATAATAAGGAGCGCCTTTTCTGAATGTCGTTTGTGCGGATTTAATCGTTTCTGCCTTCTCGCGTGCTATGGCTTTTTGCTGTTCCTCGTATTGGATCTTTCGCTCTCTTGCCTCAAGATCTTTCACAAATAACTCAAGTTCGGTGCGAGTAGTCCGCGAGAGCGAAACAAAAGGACCATCCTTAACCTTCTCCTCATACATTTTAAGATATTCCACACTCTGCCTTGCCAACTGCGAGGAACTGTGCAACTTGGCTTTCTCGCCATACAGCATCCCAAGGTTAAAATAATAGTTCGGGTCAAGTTTCACGAGTTCCTCCCAGATTGGCATATTCTCATAGTTCAGTTCCAGCGATTTTTCAAACATCATTTTTGCAGAATCCCTATCCCCAACAAGCAAATACAATTTCCCATATTCCCCGAACAAAAACGAGTTATCCGGCTCGAGCTCCAAAGCCTTCCTGAAATATTCCTTTGCACCCGAATAGTTTTTTTCGCGGATATAAGCCTGCGCGATGTTGTATTCGAGTTCCGCGGTTTTTTCACCCTTAAGTTCAAGGTCAAGAAGGTTTTGTAAGGATTTATCGCCCCATACTTTGAATGGTTTTGGTGGCGAAAAAATTTCGGATGAGAAAAGGAACGAATAAAAAAGCAAAAAAGGCGCGACTTTTTTCATTTTTTCTCCATTCCCAGCGTATCATAAATTAAGTTTGCCCAGCAAGGTTCGTCAAGAAAAAGCTTAAAGCGTCTTGTGGGTATCCCGCCTTTGTTTTCGGTTATTCTTTTGATCTCAAGGAGTATGGCTTTGAATTTGTCCCTGTTTTCGCAAAGTTTGAAATATCGCAAAAGGGCAAAATTTGCCTCAATTGTACCCTCCCAGTCGGCTGAAGAGTTCGCGATTTTAAGGGCGCCAGAGAGATACTTAAAGGCTTTATCCGGTTCACCAAGAGCAAGAAAATCAAGCCCTAAGTTGCGGAGAGAGTCGCTTTCACCTTTTGAGTCCCCACAGCCTCTTGACATCCGAAGGGCTTTTTTGTGTAACCGCAAACCTTCTGTAATATTACCGAGTTCACGCAACGATTCGCCGAGATGGTTTAACGCGAGAACCGCCCCGCAGGTGTGTTGTACTTTGGAGAATAACTGATAAGCCCGCTCAGCAAATGTTCGCATCTTTTCCCAGTCGCCAAGGTCAGCGTAGACACCGGCAATGTTCACAAAATCAAAAGCTTGCCCGTCAATATGCCCGAGCTTCTCGTCGATCTCAACCGCAGAGCCGAAGTTCACAATCGCTTGCTCGTAGTTCCCCTCTTTCATAGAAATCCAGCCAAGATTGTTATATATGTCGGCAACCTTCGTGTAAAACCCGTATTTTTTAGCGATCTCGAGAGCCTTTTCGTAATATCCCTTTGCACCGTTAAAATCAAACTGTTCAGAGCGCAAAATCCCAAGATTAGATAGGATTTCAACCTGGACATATGGTATACTCCTTGCAAACTCTAACCCCTTTTTGTAAACCTTTTCAGCCGCACTGAATTTCCCCATTCGGCTATATAAAAGCCCAATACCAAGCAAAGCCTCGGCAAGTTTGTCATATTCTTTTAATTGCTTTGCGAGGGCGTATGCGTGAATTTGGTCTTCCAGCGCGCGCTCGTACATCCCGAGAAACCATAATGGCTTAAATCGCCCGTGATAAAGCCTCAGTAGCGCCTTTTTTACTCGCTCGTCAACCCTGAGGCTTCGAAAAACCTCCTCAGCCTTATCAAGAAAGAACAGAGCCTCCTTGTGGGCATAAAGTTTCTCCTGCACGCTTGATGCCTTAAGGTAGTATTCGCCAGCACGAAAGTGCTCTTTCCCGCTCAGGTAATGATATGCGATTGTGCTCGCAAATTCATCTTCCTTTTGAGTAAAGATAGTGCAGAATGTGTTCGCGATGTTTAAGTGGATCCGCTCACGAACCGCTAAAAGAAGTGACGAATAAACAGCGCTCTGGAATATCTGGTTGCGAAATGTTGCCCAGTTTAATGCGCCCTTAACCTCAACAGATAAGATGTTCCGCTCCTGCAGGAAATCAAGTTCCCTTTCAAATTTTTTGCCATGGTAAAGATGCTCTAATACCGGGAGAGGAAAGCTTAAACCCAAAACCGATGCTGTTTGAACAAGTTCGCGTATATGCGGGTCCATATGGTCAAGGCGTATCAAAAAGAGATTCGTGATTCCTCCGCTAATTCTTTCGCCAGGCGTTCTGAATATCAGCCTCTTTCCTTTTAGCTCAATAAAGCCTTCATCTTTGAGATAACTGAAAAGTTCCTGTAGGTATAGAGGGAGACCCTCTGATTGCTCGTAAAGGAAATTAACAAGGGTTTGTGGGAAACGAAGGGGTCCAAGGTGGGATTTCAGAAACTCGAGAACATCATTTTTTTTCAGGGGCTTAAGGTATGAGATGCTAAATGTTTTGAATCTGGCAGTATCAAAAGAAGCGTTTGCGGAGGCGATTATAAGCCCCTTTTCTTTCGCTCCGAGGCGGGCAATTATATTTAGGCTCGCGTTATCAAAGTTTTCGAGAGCATCAAGCACGAGAAAGAGCCCGCTTTTGTGTAAGAAATTGTGAATCAGGTTAAAAATTAGTTCCACAACCCTTGCGCTTCTTTCCTCAGGCGAAAGATATTCAACCTGTGGCGTTGGCTTGAAATTTGTGTCAACAATATCGTTGAGAAGAGAAAGGTAAGGCTTATGAGCTGCGGGAATGTAGGAGGCGATATTCTTTTCTGTTGTGTGCTCTATTATTGAGCGAAGAATGGCGCGCGAAGCGGAAAGGTGGAGCCTTTTTTCCCACGGCAACGAGGCATGATAGATTGAACTTCTCCCCATCTTTTTAGCAAAATCAATCGCATATGCTAAAAGATGGCTTTTGCCTGTACCCTGTTCACCGAGGAATAGTAAGTTCCTGTCCTTTTTTGTCACGAACGCCTGAATTTTTTTGATTTCGGCTTCTCTTCCGACCGGGGGCTTAACCTCCAGTGTGATAAGCCTTTTTCTCCCGAGCAATTGATAAGCGTTAACCGGCGCGGTTTTCCCTTTTACGGTGAGAGATTCAAGTGGCTTAAAGTAAAAATAATCTTTTGTGAGTTCAAATGTCCTTTCGCCAACAATAATCTCACCGCGCTTTGCAAGGGATTCAAGCCTCGCGGCAAGATTCACCGTATCCCCGAGCACAGTGTATTCGCGGTGGAAATCGCTTCCCAGTATCCCGGCAACTACCATCCCGGTATTTATCCCGATTGAGAGTTCAAGTGTTAGCCTTTCGGAGCCGAACACAAGCCCCTTTTTGTTGAAATTTTCAACAGCATCAAGGAATTCAAGGGCGAGTTCAAGGGCTCGCCGCGCATCATCGCTATGCGAGTGTGGCACGCCAAATAGTATCATAATTCCATCGCCAAGGAATTTGTCTACAGTCCCGCCGAAACGCTCAACAAGCGAGAGCAGTTCCCCAAAAAATGCGTTGACTATTCCCATAACCTCCTCGGGATCGAGCCTTTCAGAAATCGCAGTGAAACCAGAAATATCAGCAAAAAGCGCTGTTACTTCCCGTCGCTCGCCAACACGGTCAAGTTCTTTCGGTCTTAGTGCTACCCTCTTTATTATCTCCCGGGGCAAAAACGACATCACCAGTTCCTGAAACTGCCTTTTTCTAAAAAATTCCCTGAGCGTGTCGTCCATCTTTAAGTTCCTGCTCGTCTTTTATAAGGGGTGTCCAGCATTGACTCTATTTCAAAAAAATACTTTTGCCCGATTTACACAAGAACTTTTTTGGGCTAATAAAGCGGTGTGTATTGACAAATTTCTGAATTTCTTTATTTTGAGAAAATTATAACTGAAGGAGTAAGATGATAACGCTTGAAGATGTGAAGCGAGATGAGGAAGTTCGGTTGCTAATAGAGAAGGCGAATCAGAATCTTGGCGTTATAGGGTACACCGAGCACGGCGAGCGTCATGTGGGGTTTGTTGCGAGGCGGGCAAGAAAGATCATGCTTGAACTTGGTTTTCCCGAGCGAACAGCAGAACTTGCCGCAATAGCAGGCTATTTACATGATATCGGGAATGTCATCTCGCGGACGCACCATGCCGAATTCGGCGCAATCCTTGCCTACAATATTCTGAAGCGAATGGGGATGAGGAGCGACGAAATCGCGGAAATTGTGAGCGCAATTGGCAATCACCACGAGGACGAGGGGGATGTTGTCTCAAGTATTGGCGCAGCACTTATTATTGGGGATAAGTCCGATGTCCATTTTTCACGGGTGCGAAATCCATCCGCTATAAGTGGCGATATTCATGATAGGGTTAATTATGCAGCAAAGGAAACTAAAATTCTTATTGATTCCGCAAGTAAAGTTCTGACGCTTGATATATTGATTGACCAGAGCATTTCGCCAGTTATGGAATACTTTGAGATTTTTTTAACGAGAATGATTATGGTGAAAAAAGCTACCGCTTTTCTGGGGCTTAATTTTGAACTTATAATAAACGGCACGAGATTAGCATAAAACGAGCTGATGGGAGGTCTTAATTACAAAGACGCGGGCGTTGAAAGGGAGATGCTCGCCAAATTTAAGTCATATATAATGGGGATTTCTCTGACCAACCTTGATGGAGGGAAGATTTTTCGCCTGTTAGGTAAATTTAGTTCCGCGGTCCAGATACCCGGTGGGTTCAGGGAACCAGCGTTGCTTTTGAGCGTTGACGGTGTTGGGACAAAACTGAAAATTATCGCAGAGGCAAATAAATACGAGCTCGCTGGCTACGACATAGTGAATCATTCTGTAAACGATATTATTGCTATCGGGGGAACGCCTTATTATTTTCTGGATTATATATCCTTTACCAAATTAAGCCCGACCGCATTAAGAAGACTCGCGCAAGGGATTGTCTCGGCTTGTAGGGAATCAGGGATAGTTCTTGTTGGTGGCGAGACCGCCCAGATGCCCGGATTTTACAAGGAAGGAGATTTTGAACTCGTTGGCGTTATAGTTGGGTTTGTGGAGCGGGATTGTATCATTGATGGGAGCAGGATCAAATTGGGCGACCGAATGCTTGCTTTGCCCTCATCAGGTATTCATACAAATGGCTTTTCACTTGTGAGGAAAGCCCTTTTTGAGAAGGGGAAAATGAGCATAAGAACGAGATTCAATGGTGCCCCGCTCTGGCGGTCTCTCCTTATTCCCCATAGAAATTACCTTGCGGAGACGAAGGATTTGCTTGAAAGATTTGAACTGAAAGGCATTGCTCACATAACAGGCGGGGGAATTGAGGAGAATGTCAGAAGGATTTTGCCTAAAGGACTAAAGCCTCGGTTTAATTTTGCTAATCTCCCGCAATATCCGATATTCAAACTGATCCAGGAGAAAGGGAATATTAGCGAATCTGAGATGTTTCGGACATTCAATATGGGGGCTGGGATGGTTTATGTGCTCTCGCCGGGTGAGTTTGGTAAGGCTTATAATTATCTTGCTAAAGCCCAAAAATGCCCGATAGACCTCGGTGAAATTGTCGGAGGATAATTGACACTATCAAAGCGGAAATATGACTGGGTTTTATTGGTCATATCAGCGACCCTTTTGTCTTTGAGTTATCCCCCGCTTCCGCTCGGCTTTTTGGCTCATTTCGCTTTGGTCCCGCTCCTTTTCGTTCTTGAAAATAAGAACGGAAAAAATTCATTTAAACTCGCGTTTATCTGGGGCTTGATTTCAGCGTTGATGCTTCTTCACTGGATAAGCTGGGTTACTTTTCCTGGAATGCTTTTAGCCTGCCTTATCCTTGCGCTATATCCTGCTTTTGTTCTCTGGCTTTTCAGGTCTGTCTACCTTAAAATATCGAAAACCTTTGCTTTTCTCGTTTTCCCCTTCTTATGGGTCGGGATGGAGTTTGTTCGCGGGTACGGCGAGCTTGGTTTTCCATGGGCTGACCTCGCTCATACACAGCTAAAATACACGACTATGATTCAATTCGCGGATATTACGGGTGCTCGAGGCATTTCTTTCTGGGTGGTATTGTTGAACCTTCTCTTCTTCGCCCTCATAAAAAATCTCAATAAAATTAAAGCAATTTTGCTTGTGGTTCTGGTAGCGATTCTTTATATAGCGCCGCTTGTTTATGGCTCTTATGTTATGAGGCGTAAGTTTACGCCAGTTGGGGAATTTGGTGTGGCGCTTCTTCAAGGAAATATCGACCCACATCTGAAGTGGGACAGAGAATTCCAGTGGAAGCATTTTGAAGAATATCTTGCTATGGTGAAAGAGGTTTCCAATTCGGCATCGCTCGTTATCTGGCCTGAAACAGCCACAGCAAACTATTTGCGGCGGGAAACGGATTTCGCAAAACGCCTTCAGGCAATAGTTGATTCAATCGGTGTGCCGAATCTTGTTGGTTCGCTTGACTACGAATACAAAGAGGGGGAACCATATTACTATAATGCGGCAGTTCTGATTTTCCCGGGCGGCGAGCAGAAATGGTATTATAAAAATCATCTCGTTCCTTTCAGCGAGCACTTCCCATTTGACCAATATTCAAGGTTTTTGAGAAAAATGAATAGAAAGATATATTTAGGTCAGGGTGATTTTACGCCGGGGACCGAAAAGGTTATAATGGAGATTAATGGAGTCAAGTTTGGGACAATCATCTGTTTTGAGTCAATTTTTTCAACGCTTGCGCGAGAGTTTGTCAGAAATGGGGCTCAATTCCTCGTGGTAATTACGAATGATGGATGGTTCGGGAAAACAGCAGGACCATACCAGCATCAATATATAGCAGTTCTTCGCGCCATAGAGAATCGCGTTCCTATAGCAAGGTGCGCCAATACAGGCATTAGTTGTATTATTGACCAATACGGAAGAATTTCCTCCTCTATCCCGCTAAATAAAAAGGGCTATCTTGTTGGTTCAATTTTGCTCACAAAAACGAACACATTCTTTACACATTATGGGGATATTATATCCCATATTTCTTTTGCTACTATACCGCTAACATTGTTTTTGCTTATGTTCAAGGCGATGGTATGAGAATTAGAGGTTGGGGATACCTTTTTCTGCTTTCTTTTTTTCACCCGCTCGTTGGCAATGGGTGGCGGACATTTTCAGATTATAACCAGATAATGAGCCTTTGTTCGTATAACGACAAACTTTATCTTGGTTCGCTTTCGGCTGTGATAGAGATGGATACGCTCGGCAATTACCGTGTTTTTGATAATATAGATGGTCTTGTTGGGCAGGAGATTCGTTCGCTTGTTTTTGATTCATTGGGGAGGGTATGGTATGGTGGCGGAAATGGGGGGTTCGGTTTTATACAAAGCGGTAGGTGCAGTGGATTCTTTGATTTTATGCGCGCCGGGTTTGGTATAAATGCGATGGCTATTTTCGGTTCGCAGATCTGGGTGGCGACGGATAAAGGGGTGAGCCTTTTTATTATGCGTGAAGGGATAATGGTTGGCGAGATTAAGGAGAGCTATCTCAAACTTGGTGGTTTTGCTCGTGAAAGCCCGGTGTATGGGATTGCGATAATCGGGGATTCGGTTTTTGCTGGAACATCCGAAGGTATCGCAGTTGCGCCCCGTGATTATATCGCACATAACCTTGTTGACCCCGAATCCTGGCGAACGATTCGCACAGGCTTTGCTGTTAACGGCTTCTTCGAAAAAAACGACACAATCTATGTTTTAACCGCAAACGGGATTTATATTTATGTTGGCGATAGTATTTCCTATCGGGGACTTGAGGGTTATTCGGTGAAGGGGGCTATTGATTTTCACGATACATTATTTATTGCGGGCGCAAGCGGGGTATTTAAAAAGTTCGGCAATTCTTACGCAAGGGTCACTGTTAGGGTGTTCCCAAGTCAGAGCGCTTCGGATATTGTTCTGTTCAATGGGGTTCCGCATTCTGGGCACGCAAAAGCGGGATACGCTCGCTATGAAAATGGGGTTATGGTCGCAAAGAGGCTTAATTCGCCTATGGGGCAGAACTTTGTGTCGTTTGCGATTGACAGTACAAGGCGGGTTTGGGTGGCTGGTAGGAACTGGGGATTATCGGTTTTTGACCGCACAGGTTGGCGATGCGGAACAACGCTTATATTTGATTTTACAGCATTTGAGGACCTCGTTTATTTCCCCGACACTATTATTAGTGCCTATAAACTAAAAGCTGACCTGCAGGGTAAAATCTGGTGTGGAACTTACGGGAATGGGGCTTTTGTTCTGAGAGACCTTGATAATTATGTGCGCCTGGACGAAACGAATTCGCCTCTGGAGCCTGCGGTGATGCCTCATTATGTCGTTGTGAGCGCAATTGATGTTGATGGTGCCGGGAATGTTTGGCTTGCTAATTATAATGCCCCAAGTGTAGGACTTGTCGTTTATCCCGGGGGTGATCTCACAAGAGAGCCCGTAGTGTTCAGGAAAACAGGGTCTGGGTTGACCTCAAATTTGATTTATGCGCTTGCATCCTCAGGAACTACCTTATGGATAGGTTTGAAGGATGGCGGGCTTATAAAACTCGAACACAGGGGGACACTTGAGAATTTGCAGGATGATGTTTGGACACATTTCACTACAGCCGAGGGGCTACCGACTAATACAGTAAATGCGCTTGTCTTTGGACTGGATGGCAAGCTTTATATTGGCACTGATGGTGGGCTTGCAAGGCTTGATCCGCAAGCAAATTATTATATTGAGCCTGTTCAGATTCACGCGAATTTTCCTCTTTCTGTAAGTTCGCTTGCTGTTGACAGATATGGTGCGCTGTGGGTTGGCTCATCTGATGGTGTTGCGGTGCGTCTCCCCTCAGCAAACAATTTCACACTCCTTCGTTCAACACACGACTTTTCCGCCGATTTTTACGAGCGAAGCGGGCTTATGTCAAATGTCGTTTATTCTATATTTGCTGACACATCTTCTAATAAAATATGGTTCGGGCTTGAGGGCGGGATTTCCTGTCTATCAAGCGATGTAAGCGAAAATGGCGAGATGACCAACATTAAAGTTTACCCTAATCCGTTTCGGCTTGTTTATGGTGAGGGACGAAGAGTTACGATTTCGGGTGTCCCATCAAACGCTATTGTGAGAATATTCACTCCTTCAGGGCAACTTGTCCGTGAATTCCCACAAGGGAGTAGCGGATATGAAGCAAAAATTATATGGGATGGAACGAATGCGAGCGGGGAGCTTGTGGCATCGGGAATATATATCGCGCAGATTATTTCGCCCGATGGCAAAAAGAAAAGCGTGAAGTTCGGTGTTGTACGGTGAAAAATGAGAGTCGTTGAATACACGCCTGAAATGTTAGATCAGTGGGAAGGTTTTGTTGAGTCTTCGGCGAACGGGACGATATTTCACCTGCAAAGGTTTTTGAATTATCATCCGCCTGGTAGATTCAGGCACAGGCATTTGATGTTTTATGAGGGGAAAAAGCTTGTGGCTCTTGTTCCCGGGGTGGACTGGCAGGATGGCAAAAGGCGGGTCTACATTTCGCACAGGGGGGCGTCATATGGTGGTTTTGTGATTCCTGAGGGGTTCGGGATAAAGGATGCTATGGAGGTGGTCGGAACGCTTTTATGGTGGTGCAAGAATAAGGAATACAGGGAATTGATTCTGACACAAACACCGCAGATTTATTATTCTCGCCCGCATAATCATATCGATTTTGCTCTTATGCGTAATGGCGCGACCTTTGTTAAGCGCGAACTCACAAGTGTCATAGAGCTTAAGAGTTCTATTGATGAGAATTTTGCGATGTTTAGGAGTGAGGCAAGAACAGCAACGAGGAAGGCGATGAGAAATGGTGTTGAGGTTAGGCTTTCGGATGATTTTCCTGAGTTCTACAGGATACTCGAAAAAAATCTTGCAATGCGTCATAATGTTTCGCCAACACACACACTTGAGGAGCTTCTTTTGCTTCGGTCGTTTTTTCCAAATCGAATTATGCTTTGGGGCGCGTACTATAAGGGGAATCTTATTGCCGGTGTTGTTATTTTCATTACAAACCCGCGTGCGTTGCTCGCGTTTTACATAAGCCATGATGAAAGACATCAACACTTGCGACCCTTGAATCTGCTTTTTTATAGCGTAATTAAGTGGGGGATTGAGAACCGTTTTAGGTATCTGGATTTTGGCACATACACGCTTAATATGGAGCCGAACTTTGGGCTTGCGAATTTCAAGGAGGGATTTGGTGCGCTCGGTTATTTCCGCGATACTTATCGTGTTGTTCTTTAATTTTCTCGCGTGCAAGGACCCTTTCAGGACGCGGCGTCCTCAGGGCTCGGGCGTGCAGGAGGGACATTGGGAGTTCCCGGCTACACCTGAGATTACTATTAAAAACCTTTACTGGGCATACAACGAAAAAATAATAAGCAATTATATAACCTGTTTTGCTGATAATTTCAGGTTTTCGCCGTCATCTGCGGATTCTGCTTTGTATCCTGACCGATTTGCGAACTGGGATCTGGAAATTGAGATTGAGGTTACCCGAGCGATTTTTGCTCGTGACACGCTAATCCTTATGCTCACCTATGACCAGGCTCATCACGACATCATCTCTGATACGCTTGCAGCATTATATAGGCACTATACTGTCGTTGCTGTCCCTTCTGCCTCCGCACCATCAGAATCTCCTGCTACCGGTGTTGCGGTGTTTTATCTTGTTCGTGCACAGACTGGAAGATGGCTTATTTATCTTTGGAAGGACGAGCCCGAAAGGGGCAGTTGGGGGCTTCTTAAGCAAGAGTTCAGATAATATACACGGAGACTTTGTAGGGGGAGTTAGGGAATCCTTTACCAAACTATACCCAATCTTTTCAATCCCTCAGCTTTGCATTTTAAATTGTTTTTATTACCCTGTCGTCTATCCAATAAAATAATGGGCGTCACCTATTACCAGTGACGCCCTCCCCAAATTGCACCCTCTCGATTAGAAAGGGCTTTTTCTAATTTTATTATAGAAAAAATTGTATACCATTTCAAGTAGTTTTTTTATAAAAATCTGGGAAGACAAAAAAATTAAAGCCAAGAATCGGAAACATATCAAATTTGCACGATCCCTGTAACTCTTTATATTCCAAAGGGATGTGTTGCGGAAGTGAAAAATAGTTGAAAAATTAGCACCGGGATTACGAAAAAAAAGATTGCAAAGCTGACCATGCTTGTTACCTTTGTTATCAATGGGTATTGACGGAAATGATTGAATGGTTATATTATATAATGCCCCGGAGGGTTAGTCCTAATCGGTAAGGCAGCAGACTTGAAATCTGCCGGGCTTTATGCCCTTGGGGGTTCGAGTCCCTCACCCTCCGCATAAAATACTCTTATTTGATATAAATTGCTTTTCTTACTTCTCTGAGTTCAGCTGATCGAAACTCAATAAAATACAAACCTGAGGGGACAAAGGCTTGCGGGACAAATCTATATTCATATTTGCCGGAGACTGTGATTTTTTCGCTGTCAATAGCTCGCCCAAGAATATCATAAATTTTGACCTCTATTTCGCTACGGGGCAGGATATTTAACTTGATTGTTGCGGAGGGATTGAATGGGTTAGGGAAAACAGCCCCTATCTCAAATATGGGACGAAAGGATTCCTCAACCTGCTCTAAAGCCCGCAATCTGACTTCCAGTCCCTCGTTTACGCTATCCGGGAAGAGCTCTACAATAACACTTGTATCCCTGTAGCCTGCGCGGGCGAACGACAATTCGCAATGCCCTATCGGAATTTCGCTTACCACAAACCGCCCGGATATGTCCGTTGTGGTTATGTATTCAGATGATAAAATTCTTGCACGCACACTTACACCGGATATGCTTGCACCCGAATAATCCACGATCCGACCGACAATGACACCCGCGCTCCTGAACGGGAACAAAAGATAATCTACCATATTGGCAATAATTTTATCACAAACCTCCCTTGACCTGAAAGCTTCCGGATATGCAAAGCCCGTAAGCCCAACCGAATGCCCAAGAACAAACGCAATCCCGAGTTCGCTTGTCATTGTCCTGTAAATGACATCGCCATTGAAATAACTCATAATATCAAAATAGTAGTAGGTTTCCCAGCTAACGCCCACGGGAAGAACCTTATAAGGCAGGAACTCCGGATAAGAACAGAAGCTTTTGGATAGGCTTCTTTGGGGGATAATCAGCGTGTCCCCTGCGTCATCGTTTTCCCAATCGTTAATCCCCAGAAGCTCCTCGCTGAGGTTTGGATACAAGGAGTCGCTCGTCAGTCTGAACACAATCTCTCCGCCCTCAAGAAGGATTTTTCCGCCATTTTTACGATAATTCAGAAGCGCCGGGATAGCACCTTCTGGCACAGGCCAGGGATTTGTCCCCGATAACCAGATAACGAGATTATAATTGTTCAAGTCGGGAAGGGAAGAAAGATCAGATACAACCTCACACCTGTAGTTGTATAGCGAGAGCAGATTCACAATATCATCCGCATATCGGCTCCCATCATTAACCACAAGCACAGGAGGATCACATCTTGTCATCCTCCGCGCGTATATATCGCTTGAAGCCTCAACCGAAATCGTGTCGCAAATTGTTCTGTAGCCAGTTGAATAAACAATAACCCTGTAAGTTCCATGAAAAGCATTTATCTGTCTCGGTTCACCGTAGGGCGAGTGAGCAGAAAATCTGGGCTCGTTTTCAACGGTATCATAAAGATAAGCCCTAAACGGAATTGGAAAACCATCAATATCTGTTATCTGTAATGTAATTGTGCTTGTTGGCAACCGGGTGAGGGCGAAATTTATGGTGTCGTTAAGAGGCAGCCAGAAGATTTGTCTTGAGGTCTCATACCCGAACCTCGATAGGACCGCAAGATACCGTCCGCATCGGATCCTTTGCGTTGCCGAGCAAAACCCGTTTGTATCGCTTCGGAGGCTGAAGATACGCGTTGTGCCTGATGTATCAAAAACCTCAACCAGAACATCTCTAACAGGCTCGCGAGTGGTTCTGTCCTTTATTAAAGCCCTGAATATCCCTTTTGCCTCAATGACAGGAATAAACCTGCTTATGGTGTTGTATCCGCTTTTTGCGATGGTGATTTTCATATCGCGCGAGAATGCGGGTGTATATGCGAAACTATAATTTGATGTGGGTGAAAACATAGAAATGCGTGTTAAGCCGTGTTCCAGAATCACGAAAAAGGAGTCCTGGGCGAGCGAGACTGATATTGAGCAGGGGAGTCCTACATCGGCGCTTTCCGCAAGCCCAATCTCAGGCACAAATGTGCGAATCGAAAAATCCCCAAAATTCCTGCCGCCGAAAACCGACACATATGATTCGTAGAATATAAACCCGCTGTGACCAAGATAACCTCTTGTTCTGAGGCTTTCCCCGAATTGTGGCGTGAAAGCGATTTCTGCAAGTCCAGAAGTGTCTGTCTCCGTGCGAAATGTATCAATTGCCCCTGCAATAGAAATTCTCACGAAAGGCATCGGACTGCCCGTGCTATCAAACGCATATATGCGCAAAAGCGAATGGGTTCCTATCATAAGGGATTCTGGCGAAATAGTTAGCCCGCCAAAATACACGACCGGCAAGGTTGCAAAATAAGGTCTGTAGAAAGCGGGGGAGGAGACTGTAAGATGAAGTTCTGCGGGGGCGGTTGGGACAGGGCGCGGGCTCAAATTCACATTGCCAATTTCTGTAGTTTCGGAGCACAAAAGCGAATCGCCAAAAAGTGAGACCATCGTTCGTAGCGGGTTTGTTTCTACTGTAAAGTGTGGAAGCCCTGATGGATAAATTGGTTGGTGGTGTACCACTATTGTATCTGGAATGCCAAGATATATCTTGCATTCCGGATCCCCAAGAATGTTGTAAACCTCAAAATAATATCTGTCAAGAGGGGTTCCTTCGCTCATAAGTTCGAGGTTTGCAAAAAGCATCATCTCGCCGAGCGAATACAAACTATGCATAAACGGGGCATCATAAAATCTTCGCTCCCATATGTCATCCTCTACCCAGTATGTGCTGTTTGTTGCGCCTATAAATGCGATTGCGCCAGCATTTGTAAGCCTGATCCACACCTCACCAAAACATACAGGGTCATCGAATTTGCCGGTCAGGCAGGCGTTGCTTATGACAAGCGGGTATTTGCCAGCGTTGGTAAGGCTAATAAGGTCGGACGAATTTACGCTTGGATTACCCCATCCTTGAGGTCCACCGTGCCCAGAATAATTGAGAATCTCCCGTCCCTCATTCAGCCCCTCAAGGATATTCTCGCCTGTGGCACCAAGTCGCGCAAATAATGTTTCAGGCTCAAACCGTGTCGGATGGAAATAATTTTCAATCGCGTAACGGTGCGTTCCCTCAGCGATATCATAAAGTCCGTCCTCCCCGCAAGCCGCAAATGAGGGCACTTTAAGCCAGTGCCACTCGGAGAAGTTCGCTTTTTCGTATTGAAGGATTTTCTCAACGATTCCATGAAGTTCTATCGTGTCGGAAACTGAAATCCGTCCCAGAAGTATATCGGGTATAAAGTCCTCGCCGTCCACCGTCGCGAAATACAAATCTGTAGCGTGGACGAATAATCCACTCGTGAAAGTTGTCGGGATCTCGCTAATGTCGCCAACAAGCAGTATGTAGGATGGAGGCTCGATCCAAGTAAAATAGGCATCGGATATGAACCGTTTGAGTTCTTCCGCAGTTGTGCCTGTTTCCTCAATGCTTTTGAAAACCGTTCTGTACCCCTTTTCCGATTTCCACCGAATAAGCCTTGATAATGTTGGATGGTATCTTTCCGGTGCTATAATAAGATATATGGGCGAGGAGTTATAGTCGGGAAGGGCTTGGCTATTGAGCACTATCGCGCGGCAGATGTCAACGAAAGGTGAGGAATAAAAGCGCTGTTCATGGAATATAAGATGGGATTTATAAATTATTTCCAGTTGCGCTCGCCTGAAAATTTTTATCCCCTTGTAGGTTTCTACTACCGGGTGGATTTCAAGAAGTGCGAGGGTAAAAGAGCGCATCTTTCCCACTTCTTTTATTGTGGCAAATTCTTCAAGACTTTCCTCGCAAGGTCCGAGTTCGGGCGGGCTTCCGTAATCCTTTGGTAGCGGGTATCCACGACGCTTTAGCCTGATCTTCTCCGCCATTGTATATTCAGCCCGGGACACATAAAGCGTGGCACCGCTTTCAGGTATAAGTATGTATTTTCTTAAAACCGGCACATCGGGACTTTCGGGGCATCGGGTCCTTTCAGCCCCCTCAATAACAATTACCAACGAATCATTTATGTTCTTGAACTCATAATTATGCAAGGTAAATGAAAGAACAAGTTTCTCGCTCGTTTGCGATTCTATCTTTAATTCATACCCGCTCTGGGCACCGTTAAGCAAGCACCAGCCGAAAAATGCGCTTAATGTGTAGAGGAGAAACGCTGTTTTTTGAGTCATCGGTTTCATCCCATAAAATTATGTTGTTTGGGTTTAATTTGCAATGATATTCTTTTTCACCCTTTTTTGAGCGAAGAGTGTGATTATTCGAATACGCCAGGAATTTTTGCCCCACAGTATTCGCAGTGTCCATTCTTTATATGAAATTCGTTGACCTCAAACCCGTTTCGTCCAATCAAGAGTTTATTGCAAACAGGACAAAAGGTGTCCTCATATTTATTGCCGGGCACAATCACCACATAGACGAATTTAGCGCCAAGTGAACTCGCAATGTTGTGAGCGTTTTCAAGGGTCTCAAAGGGGGTCGGCGGAAGGTCAGCGAGTTTGTAATTCGGGATGAACCTCACAAAATGGATCGGGGTTTCCTCGCCAAGGTTTTTAATCACCCAGTCTGTGACATCCTTTATTTCTTGCTTGCTGTCGTTAACCCCCGGTATAATGAGGTTTGAAATTTCAACCCACTTTCCCGATTGTTTGATAATCTTTGTCGCCTCAAGCACGGGCGCAAGATTCCCATCACAATACTTTTTGTAGAATTCCTCCTGTGAGCTTTTTATGTCAATATTCACAGCGTCAATGTATTTGCAAAGCTCCTTGATTGGTTCGGGATTAACAAAGGCTGCCGTTTTCAGGAGCACACGGAGCCCATTTTTCTTTGCAGCATTAGCAATCTCGTACATATATTCGTAAAAAACTATTGGTTCTGTGCAGGCAAAAGTTATTGACTGACAACCGTTTTCCTTTGCCATCTTCACAACTTCCTCTGGGGAGAAATTCATAGGGGTAACATTTTCGGGTAGCGCCTGCGAAATGACCCAGTTCTGGCAGAACTTGCACCTTAGATTACAGCCCACAGTCCCGACGACGAGCGTTTGTGAGCCCGGAAGATAATGAAAGAAGGGTTGCTTTTCGACTGGCTCTATTTCAAGAACCACTGGCTTACCAAATGTGAGCAGGCGAAGCTTTCCGCCGACATTGGCGCGGATTCCGCACAAGCCTCGTTTGCCCTCGTCTATCACGCAGTTAAGGGGGCAGAGCTGACACTGGACCTCACCGCTTGCGAGCTTCCTGTACCACATCGCCTCTTTCAATGAAAGGTTTAACCCCTGTATCTTTTCTGCCGTTAGCAGGACTGACTTCTTTAGTTTACCAAGGATATTTTCAGCCTCGAGGTTCCCTGATACTATTAGTAAAACCCCGAGCGCGAAAATGATAATGCACAGAAAACAGATCCATCCATCTTTTGAACGCTGATAATAGAACTTCATATTAGCGGCACATATTATTGTTAACTAATGTTGTACAAAAAACATCCGGATTAATTTTGTTCCCGTAAATATCTGTGTCGCTTTTGCTACTATTACATATCTTAATACTTGACTGGCATTTGATGGTCTCAACGCGGCAGAGCGGGAAACAGTAGTCGCTTATTGTGGTGCCGGGGCGCCAGATACAAAAAATGTAATTCAAATCACCGGTCGCGGTTGTATCAAGAGAGTAGATCGCCAGTCTTCGCTCGGGGGGACCGGGATAAATCTTTATTTGCCAGCATTCTGAGGTGTAGCTTGGCAAGGGGGTATTTTTGCAGATCGTTGTCTCACCCTTTGCGCTGAAAACGAAATTTTCCCACACCATGGGCTCATCAGAGTTTATGGGCCAAAAAAGGGTTATCGGCGCACCAACGCAGGTGAATGTATCCTGTGTGAAAAGTGAAGAACCTTTTGTCTCGCTTTTCCTGTTCTCTTCCGCCGAGGTAAAAACCAAAGCAAGAAGAATAACCACAAAAACAGGTAAACATTGTATTTTAAGATTTTTATGGCTCATTGCGCAACATTTTCCCCTATTTGTATACCCCGTCTATTTTTGCGCCGCAGTACTCACATTTTCCATCTTTTATGTGATATTCCTTTATGAAAAAGCCCTCACGGTCAACTATTTTCCTTTTGCATTGCGGGCAGTATGTATCCTCGTAAGGGTTACCAGGAACAATGACAATATAAACATATTTGAACCCCATTGCAACAGCCTCGTCGTGCGCCGACTTGAGAACCTCGTATGGTGTTTGTGGTTTATCCGTAAACTTGTAATTTGGAATAAAGCGGGTAAAGTATATTGGGGTTTCAGGTCCAAGATTGTCTATTATCCATTTTAGGGCGTTCCTAATTTCGATTGGATCGTCCGATACGGTTGGCACAATTATATATGTGATTTCAACCCAAACCCCGGCGTTTTTGGTAATCTTTGCTGTCTCAAGCACGGGCTGAAGGTTCCCGCCGCAGAATTTCCTGTAAGTCTTTTCCGTGAAGCCCTTAAGGTCAATATTTACGACATCCAGATATTTCAGCAATTCCTTTAGTGGCTCGGGATTGATAAATCCGTTGGTCTTAAGCAGGACCTTGAGTCCCGCCTGTTTTGCAATCTGCGCTGTTTCGTACATATACTCATAGAATACGGTAGGTTCAGAATAACTGAATGCAACAGACCTGCATCCATTATCCATTGTCAATTTCACGAGTTCCTGTGGCGAAAGATTTTGGTGTGTCTCATTCTCGGGAAGTGTCTGGGAAATTGACCAGTTCTGGCACCACAGGCATTCAACATTGCATCCGACAGTAGCCACTACAAACGAGCATGCCCCGGGCAGGCAATGGAAAAATATCTCCTTTTCTGGCGGCTCCATATAAACGACAATGGGCTTTCCGTAGGTTATTGCGCGAAGTTTTCCGCCTATATTAACACGGACACGACATTTACCCCGCTTGCCCTCCGGAATTACACAGTTAAGCGGGCATAATGTACATTGCACCTCGCCCGAAGCAAGCTTCTTATAATACATCGCCTCCTTTAGCGATAAATCGTATCCCAGAATCTTTTCTGCTGTAAGAAAGAGGTTTCGTTTTAATTTAGTAACAATGTTTTCGGCATTCGCCTCTTCGACCACATTTACGCTTGCCCAAATGAGCAAAACAAGAAAACCGAAACTAACAAGCAATTTTCCAAAAACTACACCCTTAAACTTCCTATTTTTCACTTAGACAACCAATCCTTGAAACCGCTATAAATATGCAAGCGAGTTTTCTTTTTAACAAGATTTTTTGTGGTTTTGAGGGGTACTCGTTTTATCTTAAGGCAAGCCCGCGCGATAGTAAATCATCAAACCGATAGTTGCTCGTAAAGGTCTTGGCATCTCGCGATAACAGATGTCAAAATCCTTAGGTGTGTAAACCTTGAAAGCGGAGTAGATTGAAGAGGAAGGATTAACGCCAAGATTTACCCATCGCAAGCTTCCACTCACCCAGGTTCTGTAGATTGTGAGGTCAAAGTTTGACGGCGTATTGTTGAAAAGTGCCTCAACGCCAAGCACATTCTGTGATGAACTAATATAGTCTGCGTAGTTATCCGCCATCCTCATTGTATGGCATATATCCCCAGCGACATTGAAACTGAAACATCTTAGCCCGATAACAAGCGGTAGCAAGCCATTATTTGTAACTGTCATATAATTTGCACCAATAAGGATTGTGTCAACCGGGTAAATATTGGGTAGAATCAGGGTATCGCCGCTTGTCACCGTTACGGTTAAAGTTGAGGTAAGGGGTCCTGTGTAGACAGCCTTAAGTGTGCAGGCATAAGCACCACAATTGTAATTCTTTTCTGGTACTGTGTCGGTGGGATTGTAATTCCAGTTAAGGAAGCGATAATACCCCGCGGGCGACTCCTCGTACTTGCTGACGGTGACAAAGACATCATATTCACCGGTTGCCCAATCAACATAGCTTACACCTTTCGCAGTATCGGCTCTTCCGAGTATATCGTGTATGCTGAAGAAACTCAAACTATCGCCTGAGAAGGGGGTTTTTATTATTGTTAATATGTGATCGCCGTAATAAACAGTAGTGCAAGCTTCCACAGAACAGGTACCATCAAGGCTCACCGCTGAGGCACAAAAAGTTGTTGTTCGTTCAATTGACAGCGGGGTTGGCACCGGCTCGGGATAGGTCGATGCGCTAGACCAGCTTCCCCGAGGACAGGTGTACCAATTGAGACGCTCGGTTGCATAATATGGCTCAATAACTGGCGTGAGTAACACCGAGGACCGTCTTAGCGTTGAGATATGATTCGGGATTATCTTAAATTTGACCACCGGGAGCTCTATCGTATCAATGATAGTTGCATAACAGGTGGTCCCATCATAGTAAGTGTCGCCAATTGTAACCGCTATCTCCTTTGTGCCTCTACCATTTAGCCCGCCACAGGATGACCGCTCTGATCGAACATAAAAGTTGGTGCATCGGCTTGTTGCTCCATTGCTCCAGCGAATGTACCTGTGGGTGTTGTCAAGGCAAACCTGAACAACCGTGTCTGTCGGGCAAAGTGGCGGGATTATATTTATAACATCGCTCGGCGGAACCTGAACATTAAGGTTCATACATTCTGTAAAGTGGCAGCCCTCGCGCTTTAAATCCTTGCATATCCTGTGTATACCTGAGGTTCTTGGGGTTATCGTTGTGGTAACATTTCTTGCCTGAATTGGCTTGAGGAAATCAAGAGTATCGTTTGTGAGGCTGTCAATTATGAAAATTGAATCTCCGGGTAGCGCCGGGATAGTCAGTGTGAGCGTTTGATTCAGGCAGATGCTCGTGTCGCGAAGCGTCCGTGCAGGTGTTGTGACCTGAACCGTTTTAAATGCAAAACACCCCTGCGGCAGATCTAAGTATCCATAGACATTGTATGTTGTGGTTGTTTCCGGGCAGACAACGACACAGGAATCGTTTCCGACAAGTTCCCCACGACCATACCATTCCACAAGATTGAGATGGCTAAAAGATGGATTAGAAACAAGGCAGAGTTTCTTGCAATCTCCTGGACAGATCTCTGCGACTGCGGGGCTATCAATTATCTCGGAAATGCAGGGGCAGGTATAGTTACCGACAACGGTTGTGCAGAGTTCTGTTGTGCAGGTTTCTGTGCCAACGCATAGGCTGTCATCAATGACGCAAACCTGCTTGTCGCCATGACAGGGGGCTCTGACAATTCTGCAATTCGCATTGAAAGTATCTATTATTCCTGTTCGCCAGAAGGCGTGTGTTCTTGGTTGTGGTGGGTCGTCGTTGCTCCACAAACATACGCGATAATTTATCTCGCCGTTAACAAGGGTATCAAAGACCGCTATTGTGAAGTGATCGCTCGGGCGTGGGCAGATGTCTATGTTCCAGCACTCTGTATATTCGCACGGGTGGTAATAGTGTTCGCAGACCTGATAGCGACCGGGCGAGGTGTACCTGTAATCGCTCCAGATAAGCCGCGCGGTTGAGGAAATTGGCCAGTAAAGCGATATGGTCGAGTCAACGCACCCGAAGGTATCCTTGGTCACCGTGGAAATCGTCATAGGATGGACTCTTATACATTTAGTTGCGCTGTTGCACCAATTTCCACCGCAGTTTCCTGAGATTGTCGCACATACTGTTGTATCTCTCGTGATTGGTCCAATGGTTATGGAATAAGTGGTATGTCCCGTTGACCATTGGACGCGCCCATCAGAATAAGCCTCGAGGGTAGCCGGTGTAGGAACTGCCCGCAGAATAGCATTAGCCCCACTGCAAACAAGCGTGTCGCCTACTATCGAAAAGTCCGGCTGAGGACACACTCGAATGTTCCAGCATTCGTTGTGATTGCACGGGTCGGGGTTATTTCTACAGTAATTTGTATAATTCCCGGGCGAAGTGAAGTTGAATGTTTGCCAGTAATTAGGTGTGCCTGTAAATGGCCAGTAGAGGGACAAGTTAGTATTGACGCAAGATGTTGTATCGCGATATGCATCGGAAACGAATATCGGTTGTATAACCACACATTGTGTAACACTGCACCATATCCCACCAGGGCTACCGCCTACTGTCACACACGCATTTGTGTTAGTCCATATAGGACCGTAGACTGAGGCATCTAGTGTGCTTCCATTGCTCCAACTGTAGGTCCAGGGGTAGGAGGTATAGGATGTAAGAACTACGCGAAGGACAGCATATCCTCCTGCGCAAACCGATGTTTGTCCGGTAATGTAAAATGTTGGGCAAATTCTTGTCGCGGGGTGTCCAGACGCAAGTAGTGGCGTTTCACCAAGCAATAATATAGCAAAAGCAATAACGAATAATTGAATATATTTAGTTTTTAGCAATAGTTTCATATTATATCCCCCTTTTCTTTTATGTATTACATCATTCCTGTGTATCATTTCCCATTTATAATTTTATTTATTTTATTTGTGCTGTCAAGCAAAAAATAGAATAAAAGACATTTTTTTCTTTTCCAATTTCGCGTTATTTGCTTTCCCAAGATTATGCTTTTTTCAGGGTGTTTGGGGAGAATAGTCCAAAAATCCCACCTGTGTGGAGGAAGATAAAAGTTTTTCCCTCGGGCATATTATTTATAAAACAGTGCATTGCTCTTGCCGTATAAACCGGGTCAAGTATGATTCCGTAGCTTTCGGCAAACTCCCTGATAAGGCGCCATTCGGAATCAGTTGTGGCCCCATATGGATTTCCATACGCAGCATCAACTATTCGAATCTGATTTTGCTGGATATCAAAGGTTTGTCCAAAACGGGCTTCAAAAAGTGTTATTATGCGCCGAACTTCGTTAACAAAATGCTCTGGCACATCATAAACGGAATAACCATAAACGGGGATTTTCCAATCGTATATGACAGATCCAAGCAGGAGCCCGGAGTATGTTCCACCGCTTCCCACAGCAACAATAATGCCATCAGGCTCAAGCGAAATTCTCTCACATTCCTCCTTTATTTCTCTCAATGCATCAATGTATCCGATTATTCCAGTCTCGTTGCTTCCGCCCTCGGGAATTATGTAAATATTTTCGCCAAGCGCCTTTGCCCATTCCTCCATAAGTTTTTCCCTGTAATCGTATTCTTGAGCACTGCAAAACCTGATCTCTGCGCCAGCAAGCCGTTCAAGATATATATTGGCATTTGCATAGTCCTTATCGGGAATCTCATATCTCCTCAAAAGCAGGTAAGGTTTAAATCCCGCTCTTCGTGCTGCAATCGCTGTTGCTCTTGCGTGATTGCTCGTAGTTGCCCCACAGGTCATAACCGCTGTTGCTCTTTTTAGTCTTGCATCCGCAAGAAGATATTCAAGTTTCCTTACCTTGTTCCCACTAAGAACCGATCCTGTAAGGTCATCCCGTTTGAAATATATATTCTTATCAAGTCGACGCGATAGACCAGGACAAAATTCCAATGGGGTTGGGAGATGCGCTAATCGGATACGCGGAATATTCTCAATTATCCTCATTATCTCCATAAAGAGAGATTTACGCCTACTGTTCCGCTTGCACCCCCGCCAATACTCCAGCCACCCTCTTTGGGTTTGTTGATTATGTCGGGTATCCGATATTGAACTGTAAAATCAAGCCCTGTGCCCGAGGTTGGTTTCCAGTGAAGCCCAAATTTTAACTGAATGCCCAGCGAGGATTGATTCTCATTACCCACGAGTTTATAATAATATCCTGCGCCCGCTCCGAAAAAAGGGTCAAAGAGGCTTATGCCAAGTGGATGGGCCACAAGGTCTGCTGTTATGGGGATCAGTGTAACATCCTTCCCGTTTTCCTTGTACTGTGTCCACTCAATGCTTGCCGCTCCCTCAAAATAGTCGTTAAACCGCACGCCAGCATCGACCCCTATCATAAGCGTAGGACCTGCCTCACCAGGTGGATCATACAGGCTTACCCGCCCACCAACTGAAACATTACCAGAATAGAGGTTCCCCACTGTGAACAGAAGGATTGCCACACACCATAACCTTTTGTCGCTTTTCACAAAACCCCCTTTCTTCATAGTTATTGAAAATAAAAAAATTTGTGCGAAAATCAAGGAATAAATTTTGCGCTCGAGTTTAATTTTTGACCCATTACCTTGCTACCGTTATCGTCCCCGAACAGACTACCTCACCCCTCACCTTCACAAGATAGATATATACTCCGGGCTCAACAACCCTGCCATTCTTATCCTTCCCGTCCCAGCTGCGCGGAAGAATCGTATAGAAATCCCTTATAGAACTGAAATTCTTTCGCCATATCTCGCGGTTCCATCTATCGTAAATTATCACCGTAGCATCAGCCGAGAACATATTTGGATAATCAAAGACCACGAAATCGTTGTAGCCATCATCGTTAGGCGTGAAAGGATTCGGACGAACCCCGCAGGGAACCGATGGCTCAATTACATAAATCCACGCATCCGAGTCAACATTCGCCGCGCAGTAGTCGGGTGAATCAGAAACGCGCAGGGAAATAAAAACCGTGTCTCCTGCCTGGAAATGTGCATTGGTTGAATTTGGCGTAAATACAAGTCGATCACCGTTCAATCTCAATCCGTTGCCAACTGTGTATTCCGTCCCATTTGCAGTAAGTACAATAGATGAAGGATTCACGCCGGAAAGGTTGTCGGTAACGATTATTTCAATTGGCGTGCTCTTATCGTGAACCATCCCGCTATCGCCCGGATACGAGAAAACAAAGCGGGGTGGCTCAAGATCAACTGAAAATGTGTATCTCAGGGTGTCGAATCTCGGGTTGCCAAGATTATCACTGGCAGAAAGAAGTGCTACCCTCACCACCTCGTTGTTATGGAAAAACCCGCTATCGGGCGTAAAGACAAGAAGGCTATCGTTATAATATGTGAGGCGAAAACCATCAACACTATAAACCGAATCATTGACCTGGAGGCTTATGCTTGACGGGTTAACGCCATCAGGGTCCATTAAACGAATAATTATCCGCTGATCTGAGCAGGCGGTGATTGTTGATGGAAGCGGTTCTACGGGTTCAGCATGTGGTCCTTCCATGATGCTAACGACGCTTTCCGCATAGCCCAGTTTTCTGTCAATAGGGTTGAGAAAATCAAAATCGTTGTCGTAGGCGTAGACGCGGTAAACGAAGTTCGCACCGAGAGGTTGAGGTGGGATTGGCACAAGCGTTCTCAATCGGCAGGAATACGCGTCAATCAACGAATCAATAACGAGAATCACCGTATCACACGAACCATCATCCACCGAACCATCATTGTCCCACACAAGATAAGCAAGCGAATCGTAAATCCCCGATGTATCGGTAGCAATCACGCTTATATAAAATTCCCTGTTCCAGCTGTAGTAGGTTGGCGAGAAGTTTGAAAATCTCGGGGGCACTGTGTCATCATCGGCGACTATAAAACTCCAGTCATACTGTGCGCTATTAGAAAAGCAGTAATCTGGGGGTCTATCCGCAACATAAAGGCTTACACGGATCGTATCGAATTCCGGAAAGTACAACCCGGAATATGAACCTAATTGTGGGGGATAAGTAATATCAAGGGTTCGCTCGGATATATTTCGCGGATTGAACGAAAAACTATTAGCGCGCCATTGAACCCCATTACTTATGCTGAATGTCGCTGGCGCGGGATGCATAAATATCCCTGTAAGTGTGAGGTTAACACTTGTGCTGTCAACGCCCAGGATCTGGTCAAAGAGTTCGCCCGAAATAATATCCTGCCAGTTGCTAATGTGCATCAGATTTTCAGGGTACCTTCTCACAAGCACAGGCGGGGAGAAATCTAATCTGAACCACCACGAGACAGGTGCGCGTTCAAGTGGATTGCCGAGATTATCCTCAGCGGATACAAGCGAAACAAAAACAGTATCAGCGTCTCGCCAGTAGTCCATGCGTGGCGTAAATATGAGCGAATCGTTTCTATAAGCCAGAACCGCTGTGGAATCGAGCGTATATAAAGTTGAATCAATCATTAGCCTGATTGTGGAAGGATTGACGCCATCCCTATCATAGAGATTTACTATAACCCTTTGATTTGGGCAGGTTGATGTTGTGCGGTTCAATGGCTCGAGAACCGTTGCAATTGGTCCGCCCGTCGCAATATATACTGTCCAGCAGGTATCAAGAACATTTGGGGCACAGTAATTTGGGAGGTCAAGTGCTTCAACGCAGATGTCTATATGTTGCCCGCCACGCCACTCCATATCGAGGCTTTCTGGATAAAATATGAAATTGCTTCCATCCCACGATGTTCCTGACTCCCCAGGAATAAGGGTAACCGTGTCAATGCGAACCCTGATACTTGCCTCGTCGATACCAGAAAGCGCATCCTCAAGGTGGAACATTATATGTGGCTGACGAACAGCAACTATTGAATCGGGTTCTGGCGTGATATTTGAAATCGCGGGTGGGGTCAAATCCATAACGAAACGCCAATTAGTAACGGAGTCAATCTGATTATGAAGCATATCGCGTGCGTCAACAAGCGACACATAAACAGTTTCACCATCACCAAATGGGGGATCAGGTGTGAAGCGTAAATATGGGTATTCAAACCAAAGTTCCGGGTCAGAAACGGTGAAAGTATCCCCCTGAACAACAAGAATTATGGTTGAGGAATCCACCCCATTTCTATCCTCAAGTGTTAAAATAATACCCTGTGAATCGCAGGCTGAAAATGTGTTTGGAAGTGGCTCAATTATTGTGGCTCTTGGTCCCCCACGAGCGATGGTGAATGTGTAGCAGTCAAAGAGGCGATTGGGCTCACAATAATCGGGGGTATCGTAAGCCTCGGGGCAGACCTCAACTGTTGTTCCGCCGCGCCACTCAATACCGAGACTCTCTGGCACAAATGTAAACCTCGTGCCATCAAAAGAGCATGCTGGATTTGTAAGGTCGTAGAATGTGCCGTTAATTCTCACACGAACCCGAGCCGAATCTAATCCAGCGACCGAATCCGCAAGGTTGAAAGATATTACCGGGTTTGTTGTTTCAACGCTGCTTGCTCGGGCGGGGCTTTCGTTCCAATAAACCGGTGGGTGATAATCAACAAAGAATGTCCACTCAAGCGGTGTAGAAAGAGGATTGCCAAGCATATCCTCAGCAGAGACAAGTTGAACATGCACTGTGTCCTCATCAGCGAAAAATCCTGTGCCATGGTTAAAGGTCAATCTCCCGCCAGAATAAGTCAAATACCCCGATGATGTGGTATATGTTACGCCATCAACTACCAACCTAATTGTGGAATCAACAATGCCGTTTGAATCAATCAGGGATATGATAATATCCGTTGGATTACAAGCGGTTAAGCTCCTCGGTTGTGGACTGATTATTGAGGCAACAGGTCCCCCAGGTTCAATCTGGAAATTCCAGCAGGTATCACGGACATTTGGCTCACAATAATCTGGGGAATCAGCGCTATGGACACATACACGGAAGTTATCGCCCCCACGCATATATATACCCGCAGATTGTGGATTTATTGAAATGCGAGTTCCATCAAAACTCACGCCCGGGTGACCTAAACGGAGCGTATCGGAATTAACCAGAACATAGATGCTCTCACGATTTAAGCCGGAGAGCCTATCGCTTATATCAGCCGAGATCGTGGGGTATCTCACCCTGACAATCCCAACGGGGATTGTATTTCTAACTTCTGGTGGAGTGAAGTCAATCGTGAATCCCCAGCAACTCGTTGAATCTATGGGGTTGCCGATGCTATCAAGGGCGGAAATCAGACAAACCCTAACATATTCGCCATCAACCCAGTCTTCTGTCGGGGTATAAATGAGCGTGTCCCCACGCCTTGATATTCTTATGTCCCCATAAGAAATGGTATCCGAATTTATCGTTATTCTTAATGTATTCCAATCAACTCCATTCGGGTCAAAGACGCGGAAAACGATTTCACCAAAGTGGCAGGCAAAGTATGTGTTGTTTTGCGGTGTTATAACCTGAAGGCGAGGTCCTCCAGGGGGAATTACAAAATACCAGCAGGAATCAGTTACATTGGGTGAACAAATTTCGGGCTGGTCAAAGGCGTGAACGCAAATTCTTGCTGTATCGCCGCCCTCAAGAATTATACCAGCATCTCCGAAAGGCAGTGCGAATGTTGAATCCCGCCTTGTAAAGTACGGGGAAACAAGATTGAACCGATACGGAATCGGATTCCCACTCACGCTCACACTTACGCTTACAGAATCAAGAACGGTGCCCGCAAGATTGTCCCTTATTGTAAAGCGCAGAACCGGATCTCTCCTTTCTAATTCCGCTCCCTGAGCAGGATATTCGTTAAAAATTGTTGGGGGTTGTGTGTCTATGAAGAAGCTGTATCGAAGCGGGGCTGCAAGCGGATTACCAAGATTATCCTCTGCATAGGCAATTTCAACTGTAACCTCCTCGTTGTTTTCCCACATCGTGGTTGGCGTGAAAACAAGCGTATCACCACGCCTTGAAAGCTCCGGCGAGCCAACCGCATAGTCTATTCCGTTTACACGAAGAACAACTGTCGAAAAATTCACGCCGTGCGAGATGGGTGAGTCCAAGAGTAGTATTCTGATCTCCTGGTCTTCACACGAACTTATCTCACCTGGTTGTGGGGTTATAGGAAGAGCAAGAGGTCCTACTAAATCAACAGAGAAATACCAGCAATAATTAAGTATGTTAGGCGGGCAATAATCGGGCATATCCGCAGCTGAAACACATATTGTAACGCTGTCGTTATGGCTGAATCTAATGCCGGCGCTTTCGGCATCCAGAACAAAATAGCCGTCAGAAACAAGCGTTGAAAGTTCCCATGTCCAAGTAGTTCCTGAATCCCCACGAAGACGGTATATGTGGTCACCTATATGAAGCTGTAGCGAAGCGGTATCTATACCACTTGTACTATCAGCGAGCATCACGCTTATAATGGGTGTCGGATCGTTTATCACGCTTGCCGCCAAGGGAGCTATATTCAATTGTACAGGTGGAGAAAGGTCGACAAAGAATATATACTCAAGCGGATTCTCAAGCGGGTTGCCAAGGTTATCGTCAGCAGAAATAAGGCGAACACTAACGATCTCACCGTTCCGCCAGGCTCGTGATGGCGTAAAGATGAGCGTATCGGAACGCCAGGATATTTCTGGGGATGTTGTAGTATAAAGGTTTCCATTAATTTCAAGTCTTATAGTCGAGGCATTTATCCCGTTGGCATCCTCAATCGCGATAATTATCCTCTGATTATCGCATGCTGTAAATGTTGAATCGAGCGGTTCAATGATGGTTGCCCAGGGACCCGAGAGGCTTATAATAAATTGCCAACAGGTAGTTCCTGTATTTGGCGGGCAAAAATCGGGGGCATCCTGCGCTGTCACACAAATTGAAACCGTATCCTCCGGGGAGAAAATCAATCCCGCAGCCCGACAATCAATTCTTACATTCTCACCCAACATTGTCACACCAGCATCCCCACGATGTAATGTTAAACCACCAATAACAAAGGCAACATTCGTCGTGTCGAGTCCACTATACTGGTCATACAACCGGAAAGAAATAATCGGATTCCTTGAGGATACAAGCGCTCCTGAAGGTGGGTTAGGGTCAATGACGACTGGAGGGCTTAAATCAACGGTGAAATCCCAGCTTATGGGGGCTCCCTGAAGGGGGTTCCCAAGAATGTCTCGCGCATCAATAAGGGTGAAACGAACAAGAGTCCCATCAGCCCAGATTGGACGCCCGGGCCTAAATATAAGTGTATCTCCCACAAGCATTAGTTCAGGCGAGCCTATCGTGTATCTGTTCACCCCTACCTCAAGGACAATCGTCGTGGAATCTATTCCCTCTCTATCCTCAAGCAAAATCCTTATTTCCTGGTCAGCACATGTGGTTGTAGCGTGATTAAACGGCACAAGCAAAGTTGCCCTTGGTCCAAGAAGCGCGACATGGAAATACCAGCAATAATCGCTCACGACATTTGGTGGGCAGTAATCGGGATTGTCCATGACATTACGAATGCAGATGTTTACGCTGTCGCCATCCCTGAAAGCGACAGGTACAGCGTTTAAGTCAAGTTCCAGTTGCCCGGAATATGTATCAAAAGAAAAGCCGGGCGTGCTCGCAGAATAGGTTTCCCCATTTATCTCAACAATAAGATGGGAGGGGTCAACGCCGGACATAGCGTCCCGGATGGTTGCACGAATAAGTGGGGAAGCAGATGTGACAGTACTTCCGGGCAAGGGTTCTAAATTGCTTATTACAGGCGGGGTAAAATCTGTATAGAAAAGGAAGCGTAAGGGTTCGTTTTGCATGCGATTTCCGAATATATCGGTTGCGCCAAGTTCCACATAAATTGTTTCTGCATCGTGCCAAAATGTATCTGGGGGGGTAAAAATAAGTGTATCAGCCCGCCAGGTGAAACGATGGTCTGATGTGTCAAATACTTCCCCCTGTATTCTCAAATAAACGCTGTTCGTGTCCACGCCGTTTTCATCGTGAATCACAATAACTAACTGCTGGTTAATACAAGCGGTGTATGTTTCGTTCAGCGGCTCAATAACGGTAGCGACAGGTCCAAGAGCATCAACATAGACAGTCCAGCAAAATGTCCTTGAATTTGGGGGACAATAATCAGGGAAATCCTCAACCGATTCAAGGCAGATTAAGACAGTATCAATCGGATCATAAGGAACAGCGGGACTATAACTTATCATCAAAGATTCGCCTATCATAGTTGAACTAAACGGCACCACAACACCATCAACTGTAACAAGAAGTCGTGCTGTGTTGAGCCCCGAAAGCCTATCCCAGATAAGGCAGCTCGCGGTAAATCGCGTGTCCGAAACGACGCTGCCGTGAGGTGGGGTTACGCCAAATATCTCCGGTGGGCTAAGGTCAACGATAAAGCGCCACACGAGTGTGTCCTGAACGGGATTGCCATAAATATCATAAGCCTCATCAAAAACCACGGAAACCGTTTCACCATCCGAGAAGTTCGTTGTTGGCGTAAATATGAGTGTATCGGCGACAATATGAACATTTGATGATGGTACGAAATATCGCACACCGTTAACGACTATTGAGCCCCTTGTCGGGTCTATCCCCCCGGGGTCACGAAGAATAATTGCTATTCTCTGGTCGGCACAGGTTGTGTAGGTATTCGGTTGTGGTTCAATTAGCTCCGCCTGCGGACCAAGGCGGTCAACATAGAGCGTATAGCAGAAATTCGTGTCGTTCGGCTCACAATATCTAACCCTGTCCCTTGCCTCAATGCATACAAGAATTGTATCGTATTCCGCCCAAGGGGTAGTCGGTGTCCAGGTAATAGTTCCCCCCGCATAACTAAATCCTCCGGGATAATTATATCTTCGCCCATCAATTGTGAGCAGAATGGCGAGGCTATCAACCCCCGAAAGCGAATCAATAATGCTCAGCGAGATTATTCCCAGACTATCGGTAATCGTGCCATCAAGAGGTGGTGAGAAATTGTAAAGGGCTGGCGGGGTGAAGTCCATCGTGAACTGCCAACACACAGGAGCATGCTGAAGTGGGTTGCCGTAAATATCGTTTGCCCTTGTAAGGCAGACATTAACAATTTGTCCATTTGCGTAAAACCCGGGTCGTGGTCGCCAAATAAGCGTTGAATCCGTATATATCAAGCTCACACCATCAACATTATAAGGAAGCCCATCAACAGTAAGCTCAATGCTTCTCGGGTCAACCCGTGATATGGCGTCAGTTATCCGCATAATAATTTGCTGGTCAATACAGGCAGAATATGTGTTCGGTAGCGGTTCAATTATTGTCGCAACAGGACCCTCGGTATCAAGAATCACCCTGAAGCTCCAGCAGTAGGGCAGGCGAATATGGTTTGGCGGGCAGTAATTATAGGTTGGCGAATCTGTAGCGTCAAGTATGCATATTTCTACCAGGTCGTTGTTGGAGAAGGTTGCGTCCCGAATATGGAAGAGCGAGCCATCCCAGAAAACATTATACATAGACCGGTCCCATATAACCCCATTAACCCTCACCTGCGGGACAATTGAACCGGGATTCACACCTGAAATGGCATCATGGATCCTCACGGAAATATCAGGCTCTGATGTTGTCACAATTGAGCCGGCAGGTGGGTTGGGGTCACTTATTTCGGGTGGGCTCAGGTCAACGCGGAAGCTACAGGAAACCGGCGCCTGAAGAAGGCATCCAGTTGTATCTGAGGCTTGTGTTAATGTAAAAGTGACCAATTGACCATCGGTCCAGTTTGTGCGCGGTCTGAATGTCAAAATGGGCTGCGAAAAGAATGTCTCGGAGTCGCCAACCCGATGCTCAACCCCGTTCACTATCAAGCGTATTGTTGATGGATCAACGCCATAAGTGCCGGTAATCTGAATCTGTATGTCCTGGTTAGCGCAAGATGTTATACCATCACAGGGGCTTGGTCTTATTACGGTCGCAGAGGGACCGACTGTTGAACAGTTAGGGAATGTAAGCGTTATGTGGACGGTATTTGCAGGTATGCCCGGGTCAGAACTTGAAACACGAATATCAAAACTATAGGTATTGCCCATTGCAAAAGTGGGGTTATCAATCCTTATAGTAAACGAGCAAATCCCGGTTCCGGAGACGGGGATATTTCGTGGGGTGGTGTAAACTGGGTTGGAACTCATAAGGATGAGCGGATATGGGAGTGAACCGACAATCTGTGCCTGAACATCGGTGGCATTTCTTGTTCCGGTATTTATCACGGTGAGGTCTATGTTGAATGTTGAAGGGTTAATTCCTCTGCATCCGATGCAGGCAAAACTTGGATAATTAGCGACAACGGAGAGTTCTCCTGTGTCGACGCCGCCCGTTCCAAGATATGTTCCAACGACCCACGAGCCACCAGGAGGAAGATAATGCGTGGGATAACTACTTCCGCTTCGCCATCCCCAGTAAAGTAGCATTGCGCTATCGCCGTATGTGGAGCCGACAGGCACATTGTAATCCCAGGCGACATCCCCGTAAATATCGGGCCAATACACGATGCATAACCTATCGGGCATAACCGCATTATACCCGATAACATCGCCCTGCGCAACAAACCCAGCAAGTCCCGGTCCTTCATAAGCCTGCCAGTACTGCGGAATATTCGGCGCCCTGAAATCCTGCTGATAATTATTATATCCATAAGCCGTTGAAATTCTTGCGGCATCATTGTTGTTTATCATCGTATCAAAGAAAAGCAGCACCCCAACATTATGAGCAGTCCCGCTAATGTTTTCAATTTTATATTGGTAAAATATTGTGCCCGAATTGGGATGAAGCCTGCAGGGCGTGAGCATCTGTGTGAATCTAACCCCGCCGGCTTCCCAGACCGTTTCATTCGTTTGACCTGTAGGATTGAATATGCCCGGATCCGGCGCACGATTCCGAGGATAGGTTCTTATTACGGGAAAATACGGAACACCGGGAACATCGTTTCTATTTGAATATACATTCCCATCAACATTAAGATGCACCCAGGAGGTCCATATTCCATCCGGGTATCCATACAAGATTTTCATATAAGAACCGCTCGGGTTTGGTCTTCCGCCCTCAACCCAGGCGCCAATGTATCCGCTTTCGTTAGAATCTATTCTCTCATCAACATAGCTATCGCTTGTAGTGATATCGGGAAATGCAAGAAGCGCGTCCGGGGACATAGTATTGAATCTTCCGGGTGAGACAAGCGAGGCTTTCCACCGCTCGTATGCTCCTTCCTCTGTAAGTAAGACGCCGCTTGTATTTATTCCAAAACCAGGATGCACAGAAAAAATGATAATCGTGGGAATAATAAGACCAATTGCTTTTACCATTTTTTTCATAAAGCTCCTTTGTCTTTTTCCCTATTTATAATTATAAATAAGGGTTTCCAAAAATCAAGAACAATATTTAATGCGACAGAATTAATTTGAATTTGTGGTTTGTAACCCGGTGCTTATGTTTTAGACATCTCCCTTGACACAACAGCAAAGATTCTATTTATTTTGAAAAACTGCAAGGGGGTTTTATGTTCAGGTTGTTGATAATCATTTTTTTATGTAATGCTTTAGTTTTGTTTGCCCAATCGCCTCTTGAGATATGGGATATGAGTTATCTTACGGATGCGTCAAGCCTTAATGTTGATACGGTATGGGCAAGCGATACGGTGTTTTCGGGGTTCCACTTTCGCGTTGCCGAAATAAGATATAATTCGGTAGGGGATCCAGGGGAAGTGATAAGGATTCAGGCGTTTGTTGCTGCAATTGATGGCGAAAATCTTCCGGGGATTGTGGTCGGACACGGGAACGGAGGCGAGGGTTCACTTATGGTTGCTCTTTCAACCGCGATGGTATTTCAGGGGATAGCGCTTTCAATTAGCGGTCCAGGATGCGGTGAAAGCGAGGGGCAGAGCTCTGAGATTTCAAATTGGGCAAGAACTTATCCTGACCCAAGAACATCCTGGATTTACCAGTATGCTTGCTCTGCTATTCGCGGGGTGACCTATCTTACCACCCTTTCGCAAGTAAACAGGGATTTTCTGTGCGTTACCGGCGCTTCTGCGGGTGGGATTATGGCTTGGCTTGTAAATGGCGTTGATAGCAGGATTCGGCTTGCTTTGCCGATTATGGCCACAGGCGACTGGCTAACAGCATATGAAGAATCAACCTGGCTTCGCTATTATATTGGTGATTCCATTCCTTCTTATGACCCACGAGTACAGAATATGATAAATTATCTTGACCCGATTCAATATGCCGAAACACAGCATGGATTGGTTTTTCTTGTCACAGGCGCACAGGATGAGTTTTTCCCCTTGAGGTGTGTGCGAAATCATTACAACAGGCTCAATCCGCTTCGCAGTAGGCTTCTCGTTCTGGCAAACTGGGACCATGCAACATATTACGGTGCTGACCCGAGATACTCGGGAAGATACGATGCTTTTAATAATTCGGCTGTCGTGGGACGGAAAATGCTTCAGGCTGAACTCGCGGTTTTTATGGCTGCAAAACTGGCTGGTATTGTTCCGCCAATCCCGCAGGTTAGCGCAATCTCAATGGGCAATTCAATCACATTCGATGCTATTGTTTCGCCCGGTTTGCAGGACTCGGTTTTCCTGTGGACGAGCACTGATAGTGGCTGGACATTCCAATCGCACCCTATGAGCTCGGGGTTTTGGGGGAGATTCACTTACACCTTCACACCTCCGCCAGGCATTGGGCTTAACAACCTCATCTATTTTGTTGAATGTTTCGGCACAGGATTTGTGCTTACTTCTGTTCCTTATCTCCCCGAGGATCTTCCGCTTCGTATTCGCCCGCCAGTCGAGGAAACCTTCGTTCAGGAAAGAGAAATAAGCCTTGAGGATAGATTGGTTGAGATTGAAATCTATCCAAACCCCTCTCCGGGTGCGACACAATTTCTATTGCCACCGAGCATACAAAGGGCAGGCTTTAAAATTGAAATATACGATATTCTTGGCAGAAGGGTTTTTTCGGGGGCAAATTCCACATATTGGAACGGGGTTGATTCTTTTGGCAGCAGGGTTTCACGGGGGCTATACTTTGCGAGAGTAAAGACAGAAAACGGCAGGGTCGCTTCCGGGAGATTTTTGATTTTGAGGTAAGATGCCGGATTTTGAAGAAAAGGATAGGCTCAAGCTCTTTTTTGATGGTGCTTTCAGGTTGGAGTCGGAGGAGGGAGAAAAGCGAAAGGAGTGGTTTAAAAGCATAATCAGTAAGTATGCTAAGCTTAACTCAGGAAGGGCTCTTGATATTGCGTGTGGAACCGGAATCTCTTCGTTTGCCCTTGCGGAGTGCGGGTTTTCGGTTATAGGAATAGATAATAACGCTCAATATCTTGCGCTATCAAAGCGTTACGCAAAAAGATTGGCTTACGATTGTGAGTTCCTGCTGATGGATTTGCGCCAAATTTCTTTTCCGCATAATTCGTTTGACCTTGTCGCTTTTCTTGGCGATCCGCTTTCGCTTTTTCCGCTTAACGCAATTGATCTGCTTATGGCGAAATCTTTTGAGATCTTAAAAACCGGCGGGAGGATTTTCCTGAACTATCGGGACTGGATCAGGATAAGCGCAAGCAAAATAGAGGATGAGTTCAAAGAGATTCAGGGCGAAAAAGATTTTTATCTGGATACCCGCACAGGCAAACTTGTGCTTGTTTTTCACCGGGGTAAAATGATGAAGCCACAAAGATTTGAGTTTTATCTTACCTCGCCGTTCCTTGTGGAATTCTTGTTGTACAAACACGGGTTTGCGGATCTTGAGGTGATAGAACTTGAAACCCAAGGAATTTTGTTTCCCGAGATTGTGACAACAGGCACAAAGCCAAAATGATACGCATAGGAACATCTGGCTACTCCTTTCCCGACTGGAAAGGGACATTTTACCCAAAAGACATTAAGCCGGAAAACTATTTTGATTACTATGTGAAATACTTTGATTGCGTTGAGATAAACCTCACATTTTACACTATACCGAAAAAGGATCTATTTTTTTCGCTTGCGAGGAAAGCGGGCGAGGGGTTTTTGTTTGCAATAAAAATTCCGTCGCTTTTTACGCATACTCTTGAGCTTTCGGGTCCTGTTATTTCAAAATTTAAGGCATTGTTAGAACCCCTTGAAAACGAAAAAAAGCTCGGTCCACTTCTTGCTCAATTCCCTTATTCGTTCAAATTCAACCGGGAAAACATAAACTACATTGTGAAACTTAAGAATGCGCTTTTGCCATTTCAGTTATTTGTGGAGTTTCGCTCAAAAGAGTGGGATACAGAGGAGACCTATAATTTCATTCGTTCGGAATCGCTTGGGATTGTTTTCCCTGACCTGCCGCCGATTCCAGCGCTCTTTCATCCTAAACCTATGCCGATTGGACAAACATTGTATTTCAGATTTCACGGCAGGAACAAAAAGGGGTGGTGGGAAGGGAAAGAAAAGGAACGATACGACTATAATTACTCTTCAGCAGAGATTCATGGGCTCGTTTCTACCCTTAAAGCCTTTGATTCTCCGACGCGACTGGTGTTCGGTTTTTTCAATAATTGTTTTCTTGGAAGGGCAGCGAGGAACGCTCAGGAAGCCCTGAAAATACTCGGTAAAAAGTTTGAAGCGGAAGAAAAGAGCCTTTTTGATGAAAACAGCGCTGGAGCATAAATTTTTGGCGATTGATGCCGGGAATAGTTCTCTCAAGGGTGGTATATTTTGCGGATTAAAGAAACTCGCGGGTTTTTCGCAAACCTACGATAGGCTTGACTTTTTGCCCTTCGCGAGCGAGGACCTCAAAGGCGCGATAATTTCATCGGTGGTGCCCTCAAAAAATGGTGCCATCTTTGAGGCGCTGCAAAAATTGGGGATTGAAAATCCCCTCCTTGTTGATCACAGAACAAAAACCGGAATCAAGGTGGACTATAATCCCCCCCAAACTCTCGGACCGGATAGAATTGCCCTTGCCGCAGGGGCATACCATTTTTATACAGCCATAAATAAAACGAATTCCCTCGTGGTTTCCTGTGGCACAGCTATAACAATTAACCTTGTTGAGACACCGGGTGTTTTTAGTGGCGGGGCGATACTGCCAGGACCAAATCTTATGCTGGAGGCTCTCACAAAAGCCGAACTTCTTCAATCGCCTCGTTTCGATTCCTTTGCGGTGGAAATTGGAAAATCTACGAGCGCCTCCATAGTTGCAGGCATAAGCTCTGCTATTATTGGTGCTATAAACAAATTCAGGGAAATCGCTGGAAGGCACACACTTATTCTTACTGGGGGGTATGCAAGCCTCCTTACCGATTTTATGGATGAACCCTTCATAGTTGATACTGACCTTTCATTGAGGGGACTTTCGGCGATTTACATAATCAACAAGGGATGGATTTAAATGGAAAAACTTTACGAATATGTTGGTGTTTTTCATATACACACGACTGAAAGCGATGGCACCAAGGGGCACGAGGAGATTATACGGATTGCAAAACGATCCGGGCTTGATTTCATCGTGTTTACAGACCATATGAGCATAAAGCGCCCACAGCTTCAGGGGTGGCATGATGGTGTTCTTGTGATAGTCGGATACGAACTCCAGGACAACGCCAACAAGAATCATTATCTTGTTCTCGGCATAGACAGGCTCGTTGGGAAGAATATGACCGCTATGGATTATGTAAGAAAGGTTAAGGAATTCAATGGAATTGGGATAATTGCGCATCCGGATGAGGTTCGCCAGAACCCGGATTATCCCCCATACGAATGGAACGAGTGGAATACGCTTGAATTTGACGGGTTAGAGGTGTGGAATCATCTTTCGGCGTGGATGGAGGAAATAGTATCGAAAAGGCAATACATTTTGTTCGTGAAGCCGAGAGCGTTTCTCCTGTATCCGCCTGAGCGGACGCTTAAAAGGTGGGACGAACTCAACAAGATCGGTCATTATGTTGGTATTGGTTCAGTTGATGCTCACGCCCACAAGTACAGATTCGGTCCTTTTTGGATTAGAATATTCCCATATAAGGTTGCTTTCAAATCCATTCGGAGTCATTTACTTTTGAAAGAGCCTTTGCCCCGGGAAAACGAAAAAGCGGTTTTATCATTTCTTCAGGCTGTGCGAAAAGGAAACATATTTATTTCTAATTATCATCGTGGAGACGCAAGGGGATTCAGATTCATTGCTCGTGGTAAGAGCGGAAAATATGTTTTGCCCGGCGAAGCTATGGAGTTGAAGGATTCCCCTTATCTTTTTTCAATAACGCCTCGACGGGCTTTGTTCAGGCTCATAAAGGATGGGAGCCTGTTAACTGAACGCGAGGGCAATGAGTTTAACTTTGAGGTTGTCGAAAAGGGAATTTATAGGATGGAACTCGTGAGGGATAACGCCGGCTGGATTTATACTAATCCGATCTGGATTATTTAGTGCTGTCCAAGAATTCTTTCTTTGCGAGATAAAAATCATCTTGACTTATTAGAGTTTGTAAAGTATTTTAGCGCTATGTTTTTTGATATAGATAGCGTGAAAGAAGGGGTTTCCAGCATTGTGTTAAGGGAACCCCCAGAGAACTTTGAACTTGCTTACAGGGACTGCAAATTCCCCAATGAGGTAGTAGCAAACCTAACAATCCTTCGTCACGAGAGGAAACTTATAGTCGGTGTGAAGGTTACAAGCGATGTGATAATGACCTGCGTTAGGTGTCTTCGCGAGTTTCACTATAACCTTGAGAGCCTCTTTGATTTTGGCATTGAACTTGTGGATGGCGCAAGCGAAAATGTCTCGTTGTGGGAAGAGGATTTCATTTCAGTAGCGCCACATAACGGCATAGTTGATATTACGCGCAGGGTTCGTGATGCCCTTCTGCTTGAAATACCGATGAAGCCGCTCTGTTCAAGCGAGTGCAAAGGGATTTGTCCCACCTGTGGGGTTAATTTGAACATTGAGGAATGCAGGTGCAAGAAGCAAGAATTAGATTCGCCATTTGCGATACTTAAAACCCTTTTAGAGCGAAAGGAGAAAGATGCCGCTCCCGAAACGGAGACACTCAAACACAAGGACAAGAAAAAGAAGAACTCACTGGAAACTTAACCCTATTTCTGTTGTTTCCTGCCCGCATTGCAATTCGCCGAAGCTTCCGCATCATATCTGCCCAAACTGCGGGTATTATGGTGGAAGACAGGTAATAAATGTAAAGTCAAAGGAATAAGAGATGTCAGGTTCGGACCTTCCCCGTGTAGTACTTGACCTTGCTGGCGGGGATTTTGGGTACGCGGTAAACCTTGAGGCACTGAGGATTCTCTCCAGGGAGTCTGACCTCCCTTTTGATATTATCGCCGTTGGCAATCCGGAATTAGATGAGTGGAACTTTGATTTTGAACTTGTGAACTCTTGCGACAATGACCCTGTGAAGGTGGGGCTGGAACTGGTGAGGGATGGTGTGGCTCAGGCGTTTGTGAGTGTCGGCGATACGAGTAAGGTTGTGAGTCGTGCCGCTTTTATCCTGGGAAGGGTTGAAAATATATCTCGGCCCGCAATAATCGCGATGTTTCCGACAATTCACAGGGAGCCAGCCATTGTCATAGATGTTGGCGCAACACCATCGGCTAACGCACAGAACCTCGTAGATTTTGCCTTGATGTCCGTTGTATATGCCGAAAATGTGCTCGGTTGGAATTCGCCCAAAGTAGCTCTTCTATCAATCGGTGAGGAATCTAAGAAGGGCACACCGGAGATACGAGAAGCGGGTGCCACACTCACATCAATTTTGCCAAATTTTATTGGTAACGCCGAGGGAAGGGATATCATCCATAGGCGTTCCGATATCTTTGTTTGCGAGGGGCTTGTGGGCAATATTCTTCTCAAGTTCTTTGAAAGTATGAGGGATTTTTTTAGGGTTGCATTTCACCGCGCAAAGAACAAGGATTTGCGCTCAAAATTTGGCGGGACGCTTCTTGAGCCATCCATAAGGTCAATTCTTACCGAATTTGATTATGCAACATATGGCGGTGCACCTCTTTTAGGTGTTAATGGGGTCTGCATTATAGGGCATGGAAGGTCTACCCCACAGGCTGTTAGGAATGCGGTTCACCTCGCGGCAAAAATTTCTTCAACGGGCATAGTTGAAAAGATAAAAGAGCTTTCAACAATCTAATATGAGGGTCGGAATAAAAGGTATTGGTGCAGCGCTCCCCAAGAAGGTCCTTACCAATAAGGACCTTGAAAAGATGGTTGACACGACAGATGAGTGGATATACACGCGGTCGGGGATTCGTGAACGGCGCATAGCGGATCCTGATATTGCGGCGTCAGATTTGTCGGTTGAGGCCTCAAAATTAGCGCTTGAACGCGCGGGGGTAACCCCGGAGGATATTGATATTATCCTTGTTGGCACAGTCACCCCTGATACCCTTTTCCCTTCAACTGCCTGTGTAGTCCAGAGTAAACTTGGGTGTAGAAAGGTTCCAGCTTTTGATTTCTCTGCGGGATGCACGGGGTTTATTTATGGGCTTGCTCTTGCTGATGCCCTTATAAAAACGGGGAATTACAAAAATGCGCTTGTAATTGGGGTTGACCTTCTTTCAAGGATTACCGATTGGGCTGATAGGGCTACCTGTGTGCTTTTTGGTGATGGTGCGGGTGCTGCGGTTGTTGCGCCCTCAGAGGATGAATGCGGGATTATTTCAACTTATCTTGCGTCCGATGGTTCGCTTGGCTATCTTCTTGAGTTGCCCGCGGGTGGAAGCAAAATGCCCGCCTCTCATAAAACTGTTGACGAAAAATTGCACACCATCAAGATGAAAGGGAATGAGGTTTTCAAATCCGCGGTGCTGGCTATGAGTGAGGCTGCACAGGAAGGTTTGAAACGCGCAGGAATAACCCAAGAAAAATTGAATTACCTTATCCCTCACCAGGCAAATATAAGAATTATTGATTTTCTCGCTGAAAGGCTGAAACTTCCAAAAGAAAAGGTCATAGTCACAATTGACCGCGTAGGCAATACCTCGGCTTCTTCAATCCCGATAGCTTTAAATGATGGTTACGAGAGGGGTCTATTTAAGAAGGGCGATTATATTTTGATGGTTGCGTTTGGCGCAGGATTTACATGGGGATCTGTGGTTTTGCGATGGGGGTGATATGAGCATAGCACTTTTATTTCCCGGTCAGGGTTCGCAGTATTCAGGGATGGGAAAGGCAACTTATGAGGCTTTTCCTGAAGCACGCGATGTATACGATAAACTTTCCTCCCTTGTGGGCTTTGATCTTAAACGAGTTTCTTTTGAGGGAACTAATGATGAACTTTTGCGGACCGACCACACACAGCCAGCGATATTTGCCCATTCAGCCGCGCACTTTGAGCTTATAAAAGATAAGGTCAAGTTTGAGGCGGTTGCAGGGCACAGTCTTGGCGAGTACTCTGCCATTTATGCTTCTGGCGTTCTATCGCTTGAGGATTGCATTATGGCGGTCAGAAAACGGGGCGAACTTATGTATCGCTCAAAGGGTGGGGGGATGATGGCTGTGATTGGACTTGAGGAGGCGAGGATTGACGCTATTATTGAAAGTTTAAAAACAAAAGGTGTTATTGTTATCGCCAATTATAATTCCCCTGAGCAGGTTGTTCTCTCAGGTGAACTCCCGCTTCTTGAGGAGGCGCAGGGTATGCTTAAATCCGCTGGCGCTAAAAGGATAGTGAGGCTTCCCGTTAGCGGGGCTTTTCATTCGCCTATGATGGAGAAGGCTGCAAATGAACTTAAACATACCCTCGATAAACTTAAATTCAGAAATCCTGATGTTTTGTTCTATTCCAATGTTACGGGTAGCGACGAGCGGAATCCCGAAAGGATTAAGGAGCTTCTCATTCTTCAACTCACAAGCCCTGTCCAGTGGAAGCGAACAATAGAGGCGATGGTATCGGATGGTGCGGATACATTCATTGAGGTTGGACCAGGACGGGTTTTGGGCGGGCTTTTGAAGCGCATCGCTCCCGAAGCAAGATACTTTAATCTTGAAAGCCCGGACGATTTGAAAAGGATTCTGGAGGCGCTGAAAGATGAAACTTGATGGCAAAGTTGCCTTGGTGACAGGCGCAGGCGGTGGGATTGGAAAATCCATTGTGTCCCTTTTTATTAATGAGGGGGCAAATGTTTTTGCCGTTGATATTAGCGAGGATGGACTTAAGGGCTTGTCCTCACTTTTACAAACCAAAAGCCTTTACACTCTCCGGGTTGACATAACGGACGCGGCTCAGGTGAAATCTATATTTGAGCAGATTGAAGGAAACTTTGGTCGCCTTGATATCCTCGTGAACAATGCCGGAATAACCCGCGACAAACTAATCATAAGGATGTCGGAGGAGGATTGGGATGTGGTTTTAAATGTCAATCTTCGTGCCGCTTTTATTCTTGCGCGGGAAGCAGCAAAGATGATGATTAGATCAAAAGGTGGAAAAATTATAAACATAAGTTCTGTTATCGCATTTATGGGTGGAGTGGGGCAGGCTAATTATGCTTCGTCAAAAAGCGGGCTTCTCGGGCTGACAAGGGCTCTTGCAAAGGAACTCGCAACGAGAAATATCCAGGTCAACGCTATTCTGCCCGGATACATAAGCACGCCTATGACCGATGCCCTTAAAGAGGATATAAAGAAAGAGTATCTTGCTAAAATTCCTCTTGGCAGGTTCGGCACGCCCGAGGATGTCGCAAAAGCAGCTTTATTTTTGGCGTCCCAGGATTCTGACTATATTACTGGCAATTTCCTCTTTGTTGATGGCGGGTTGAGCTTTTAAGTCCGTTATGCGTAGCCTTTTCGGAAAATCACTTGAATCAGCTTACAGAGAAATGATTTATAATCTTGCGATGCTATTTGCAAGCCACCATTTTAAACCATTAACTTTCACGGTTTTAGGGTTAGTGTTTTCCTTTGTTGCGATGGTGCTTTTATGTTATAGATATCTTTTGAGTTCTGCTATATTCGTTTTGCTTGCTGGGCTTTGTGATTCGGTTGATGGTGCGATAGCAAGGATAAACTCGCAGAGCACAAATTACGGCGCATTACTTGACTCAACCTTTGACCGCATCGGGGAAATTTTCATATTCTTCGGGCTTTTTTACTATTTTCGTTTCTCACACACATTTGCAGCGCAATTCTTTGAGTGGCTGACCTTTTTTGCGCTCGGGGCATCCCTTATGATAAGTTATATTCGCGCACGAATAGAGGGGCTTGGTGGAACCTGCAGGGTAGGTCTCATTCAGCGCCCCGAAAGGATCGTTATTATTGCCCTTGCGCTTATCCTTTCCGAACTTATTCGTCCCCATTTCCAGTCCATATATTTGGTTGACATACCGCTTAAACTGGCAATTCTTTTTATTGGTGTGGGAGGGGTATACACTATGGCTGAAAGGCTTGACTTTGCACGAAAGGAATTTGATCTAAAGGAAAAGCAAACAAAATAAAAGGAGGCATTATATGCCTAAGATAAGGGTTGCAATAATCGGGGTTGGTAATTGTGCCTCATCCCTTGTGCAGGGCGTTCATTATTACAAAAATGCAAAGGAAGACGAGTTTATTCCCGGGGTGATGCATGTGAATCTTGGGGGCTATCACATCGGAGATATTGAGTTCACAGCAGCATTTGACATTGACAAGAACAAGGTTGGGCTTGACCTTGGTGAGGCAATATTTGTCCGCCCGAACTGCACGACAAAGTTCTGTGATGTTCCGAAACTTGGGGTCAAGGTTTACAGGGGAATGACCCACGATGGGCTCGGGTATTATTTGTCTCAGATTATTGAAAAAGCCCCGGGCCCCACAGATGATATTGTCAGGATTCTCAAGGAAACGAAGACGGATGTTGTGGTTAATTATCTTCCGGTGGGAAGCGAGGAGGCTACGAAGTGGTATGTTGAGCAGGTGCTTGATGCTGGCTGTGCTTTTGTGAATTGCATCCCGGTTTTTATAGCACGCGAGAAATACTGGCAAAACAGATTTACCGAAAGGGGACTGCCAGTTATTGGCGATGATATTAAATCCCAGGTTGGTGCCACAATACTTCACAGAGTACTTACAAACCTTTTCCTTGATCGTGGTATGCCAATATTGCGCACATATCAGCTCAATGTCGGTGGGAATACCGATTTCCTCAATATGCTTGAACGAAGCAGGCTCCAGTCAAAGAAGATTTCGAAGACTAACGCGGTGAAGTCACAGATCGAAAATCGCGGGTTGAAAATTGACGATGAGAATATATATGTCGGACCGAGCGATTATGTGCCTTGGCTCAAGGATAATAAAATCTGTTTCCTCCGGATTGAATCCAAGCATTTCGGCGATGTCCCGATGCATCTTGAGTGCAGGCTTTCAGTTGAGGATTCGCCTAATTCCGCGGGCGTTGTGATTGATGCTATCCGGTGTGCTAAACTTGCCCTTAACAACAAACTTTCCGGCGCTATCCTTGAACCCTCGGCTTATTTTATGAAATCCCCGCCAGTCCAGTGGACCGATGACGAAGCACGCGAAAGGCTCGAAAAATTTATAAAAACATACAGGCTTAAAGAAGAAAAAGCCACTAATAAAAAGGAAAGCAAATAGCCATTCCCGTTAGGGCTCAGTAAATCAGTAATCCCTTTTGGCGGGCGAATGTTATGTGAAAATCTGCTTGTCTGATTTCCTCGCACGGGTTAAATTTTTATTAAGCGAAAGGGGGTCGTATGTTTAAAAGGCGGGTTGGAATATTTATTTTCATTACTTATTCTCTTTTGCTTTTTGGCGCAATAAGCGTGAGGAAGGACGGGAAGGTTGAGTTTCGCTATTATGCGCCTGGCTCAAAGGAGGTTTTTCTTGCGGGAACATTTAACAATTGGACACCAAACAATTTGAAAATGAGAAAGGAAGGCGATAACTTTGTGCTTGAACTTTCGCTTCCGCCGGGCACGCATTACTACAAATTTATCGCTGACAATATATGGGTTGAGGACCCCGATAATCCCGCTAAAGTGGGGGATGGATTTGGTGGTTATAATTCGGTGTTTGTCCTTACAGAGGATGGCAGTATTAGGTTTGAGGTTCCAGGACAAAAGAAAGGGAATGTTTCCGATTTGAAATATCAAGGCGGCGAGAAATTGTATTTAGCCTTGCTGTGGCATCAGCATCAGCCACAATACCTCAAAGATCCACAAACAGGCGAATATCTTGAGCCCTGGGTCAGGCTTCACGGCATAAAGGACTACTACGATATGGCGGCTATGGTGAACGATTATCCGGGGCTTTCGGTTAATATAAATCTCACACCTGTTCTACTCTCGCAACTTGAAGATATTATTACCCGATACGAATCGGGCATGCCAGTTGATAAATACCTTCGCCTAACCCTAAAGGATCCAGGCACGCTCAGCGACGAGGAAAAGGATTTCCTTATTCTTTCGTTCTTTTCTGCTAACTGGACAAATATGATTGATATATATCCACGCTACAAGGAGCTTCGCCTGAAACGTGTTTGGGATGGCAATACTATTGACCTTAAGGCTTCTCGCGCAAATTTCTCCGCCGAGGATTTAAGAGACCTTCAATGCTGGTTCAATCTCGCCTGGTTTGACCCAATGTTCAAAGAGGGCGTTGTTCTTCTTCCGACAGGCGATTCAGTAACTGTTAAGCCGTTTATTGATAAGGGACGTTCTTTTACGGAGGAGGACAAGAAGGCGATCATTGACGCGCAGTTTAAAATACTTAAATCGGTCATTCCTGTTCACAGGGAGTTGATTCGCGCGGGGAAAATTGAGATCACAACGACCCCATATTTCCACCCGATTTTGCCTTTGATTTATGATTCCTATCTTACAAGCGAATTACTCCCCCAGAGGCATTTCAGCAGTCCAGAGGATGCTTATAATCAGGTGAGGCTTGCTGTTGAAAAATACAGGGAGCTTTTCGGGATGTCGCCTTATGGTATGTGGCCCGCGGAGGGAGCGGTTGCAAAGGAGATTATCCCGAGCTTTGCCGATGCTGGTATAAAGTGGATTGCCACGGATGAGAAGGTGCTCGCAAGGACGCTCGGAAAGGATTTTGTCCTGCCTGAGGAAAAGTATTTACCTTATACTGCATCATTCCAGGGGAAATCGGTCAGTATCATCTTCCGTGATACCAATCTTTCTGATGCTATCGGGTTCCGATATTCCTCTATGCACCCGCAGGATGCTGTTTACGATTTCCTTTCAAATCTTTATAACTACTACCTTGAATTCAAAAACGACACGATCCCGCACATTGTCGTGGTGATACTTGATGGCGAAAATGCGTGGGAGAATTATCAGCATGACGGCAAGGATTTTCTGGATGCTTTTTACAGGGGCATTACAGGTTCGGAATGGCTGAAAAGTGTTCGTGTCAGCGAGTTTTTGCAAAAATTCCCGCCTCGACGTCAGCTTGTTGATAATCTATATCCTGGTTCATGGATAAACGCGGATTTTTCTACCTGGATTGGCGAGAGCGAGGAAAATATGGCATGGGATGCTTTGTATGATATCCGCGAGAAAATAAAAGAGAAAAATGTCAGCGATAAGGATGTTATGATGCAGATGTATGCAATGGAAGGTAGCGACTGGTTCTGGTGGTATGGCAGGGACCAGGAATCCGCTGGTGGGGATTATGCCTGGGATGCGATGTTTCGTGGCGGGATAAAAAATCTCTACAAAATGATAGGTTTGACGCCCCCGGAATATCTTGATAGACCATTTATTGGCGGAGTATATGAAACGGGCATTTCCGGTGGGGTTATGGCTAAAGGCGAGGATGTTAGATGGTTTTTCTCTATGGAGGATAAATCCGGGGATGATTATGGACCGGGCATTTATAAGTATCCGACGGATGCGTCTTTTGCCCCTTACAAAGATATCCTTGATCTGCGAAAGTATATGGTTGGCGAGAGCGCAGATGAGGTTGTTTTCAAACTGGTTTTTGGCAAGCTTACAAATCCCTGGAATGCCCCATTGGGTTTTAGTATGCCGATAATAAATATCTATCTTGCGACTGACCCGAAACTTCCTAATAGCACGAAAACACTCTTCAGCGGAGCCAATGTTGAATTTGATAAAGCATATCCGTGGAATTATTTTCTGAAGATTGCCGGTTTTCCTGATTATGGACAGCATCTTTTTACGCCTGATGGCAAGAAGTGGAATGTGAAGGTTTTTGCGGATGCTTCCGAAAGCGCCGTTGTTATAAGGGTGCCCAAGTCCATTATTGGGGAACCAAAGGGGAAAAAGTGGGCGCACTATGTAATCGTGGGGAGTCAGGATGGGTATGGTCCTGACAATTTCCGAAAGGTAACGCCCGAGCCCTCGCAATGGACGCTTGGCGGAAATGATCTGGGGGATATTGCACCACGCGTTATAGATATGCTTGACCCGGCGTATACGGGCGAGGACCAGAGGGATATGCTTTCATCTGTGGACCCCGAGGTAAATCAACTCGCGAGGATTAAACCCGTTGTGGTGGAGGGCAGATAGAGTTGGCAAATTTGCGGCTGGAAAATGTAACAAAGATATACGAGAAGAATGTTGTCGGCGTTAAGGGGATAAGTATTGATGTGCCGCACGGTTCGTTTCTTGTGGTGGTTGGACCCTCGGGATGCGGGAAATCCACGCTACTTCGCCTTATTGCTGGGCTTGAGAAATTGACGACGGGCAAGATTTTCATTGACGGTGTGCTTGTCAATGACCTTTCGCCGAAGGAGAGGAATATTGCGATGGTCTTTCAGGACTACGCTTTGTACCCGCATATGACGGTGAGGGAGAATATGGGGTTTGGTTTGCGGATGCGCGGGGTTGAGGGGAAGGAAATAGAAAGGCGGGTGCTTTTGGCTGCAAAGATCCTTCAGATTGAACATCTCCTTGATAGGAAGCCGGGGGCATTATCCGGTGGACAGCGTCAGCGTGTTGCTCTTGGTCGGGCGATTGTTCGCGAGCCAAGCCTATTTTTGTTTGATGAGCCCCTTTCCAATCTTGATGCTAAACTTCGCGAGGAAATGCGCCTTGAACTATTAAGGCTCCACGATAGATTGAACGCTACGGTAGTTTATGTCACACACGACCAAATTGAGGCTATGACGATGGGAACGAGCATTGCCGTGCTCAACAAGGGAGAACTTCAACAACTCGCTGATCCATTAACCCTTTATAATAAGCCTGAGAATCTCTTCGTTGCTGGATTTATTGGAAGTCCCACAATGAATTTTGTAAACGGCGAACTTCTTGATGGGCGGTTCGTTTCCGCGGATCTGGAGTTAGATTTGCCGGGCGATTTTGCCACCTTCAGGGGGAAAGTAACGCTCGGGATGCGTCCTGAGGATATTGTGCCCGGGGAAGGCAATTTTGAGGGGGTAATCGAAGTGATGGAGACTCTGGGGAGTGAGGTGTATCTTTATTTGCGGCTTGTTCAAAGCACACTTGTTGTCAGGACAAAGCCGAACGCAAATTTTAAGAAGGGTACAAAGATTAAATTTAACATAAATATGGGGAAAATACATCTATTTGATTCTGCGACAGGCAAAAGAATTAATTGATTTTTCAAGTGTCTAACATAATGAGTTTAGTATTTACGGTGTTATATAATTGCTTTTATCCCTGATTGATTATTCCCTACGGAAATAAAATTTCGCGGGCAAACAATGCTGAAAGTTGCATTCTACATTGCGCATTAATTTTTATCTGCCCCCAAGGAGATTCGAACTCCTGTTGCCGGCGTGAAAGGCCGGTGTCCTGACCGACTAGACGATAGGGGCACACGATGAAGTTAAATTTCGCGCCCGGTGCGACTTGAACGCACGGCCTGCGGATTCGAAGTCCGACGCTCTATCCAACTGAGCTACGGGCGCAAGCACACAATAAGTTATAAATTTTGCGCTCCTTGTCAACCCCCATTTGTAAGCACGCGGGCAGGTATGAACAATGTGAGCCATTCAAACCTATAATTATTCTAAATTTTTAAATTCCACATTCAGCCAGTAAAGCGTTATTCCTGACATACAGTTCAAGAAATTTTATGAAATTCCTTGGATCCTTCAAAAATCCCGGAGGGTTACCTATTTAGCGGGAGCGCAAACATCTTCCCCATATCCTTCTCGCTCTCGCTGCTGGATTGAATTAGATTCGTAGAACGAAGGATCAAATATGTATCGTAAAACCGCGTTCGCCTTACAAAGGAACGATATACCTCGCGTCTGTACGGCAATGGCAGGTTCTGAAGCTTATCCATTGCAACGGTCCAGAGCAGGGAGAAAAAAGGGTCCTGGGAGGGCTCTGAGGATAAATCGGGGCTGAGCTGGGATTTTACTTTTTCAATATTTTCCTCAACTTTTTTAAGCTTTTCAAGAATACTTTCGGTTTGGTAAATTGCACGACGAAGTTGTGTTATGAGTTCCCGATGCTTTTCCTGGAGTTCGGAAAGCGTGCTGTATCCCTTGAGGATACGAAGGATTTCTGATTGGTCCGCGTTTTTGGGAGGGGGAAAAAGTTTTCGGAGTTTTTCAACTATGAAGAGGAAAATTTTTTTGTCAACAAAGCCAACCCTGTAAAACTGGAGTTTACCACAATTTGCGCGGCAACCGTAAAAAATATTCTGCGGGGTTTCGTCATCCCCCACTACGGATAATGAATATATGACAATCCTTTGCCCGCAGAATCCGCAAACGGCGTTTCCCCCTTCACCATCGAGCAAGCCCAGCGGATGCGATAGCGTCCCAACCTTGAAAAACCTTTTCTGATAAGGCTTCGGAAGATTTTCCTCCGGCTTTTCATAACTATTTTTTCCGTTCATCCTTCTTTATCAACGCCTTTCTTGATAACCTGATTTTTCCATCCTCATCAATCCCTATAACCTTTACCATAACCTTATCGCCTTCTTTAAGGACATCCTCAACCCTGTTAAGCCTCCGCGTGTCAATCTCGGATATGTGAAGAAGACCGTCAGAATTTGGCAGTATTTCCACGAAAGCGCCGAAAGGCACAATCCTTTTGACAACGCCCTCATAGACAGCGCCAAGTTCGGGTTCTGCGGTAACCTCCTTAATTCTCCTGAGAGCAATCTCCACGCCCTCAGGTGTGGTTGAAGCGACTAAAACACGTCCGTCGCTCTCAATATTTATCGTCGCCCCCGATTCTTCCTGAATAGCCCTTATTACTTTGCCGCCAGTACCAATGAGCTCGCCTATCTTGTCCGGCGGGATCTGGGTTATTGCTATTCTTGGTGCATACTTTGAAAGGCTCTCACGGGGTCGGGCTATGGTTTCACGCATACGCTCAAGGATAAAAAGGCGAGCCTCTTTTGCCTGTTCAAGCGCTCGCTGAAGCAGATCGAACGATAAACCCGGGATTTTGACATCCATCTGGAAACCGGTAATCCCATTTTTCGTCCCGGCAGATTTGAAATCCATATCCCCATAGTGATCCTCATCGCCAATAATATCGGTGAGTATAATCTCCTTATCGCCTTCCTTTACAAGCCCCATAGCAACGCCCGCGATGTGCTCCTTTATTGGAACTCCTGCATCCATAAGAGCAAGGCTTCCGGCACACACAGTAGCCATAGAAGATGAGCCATTGGATTCAAGTATGTCGGAGACAATCCTTATCGTATAGGGGAATTCATCCTCGCTCGGAATAACAGGGGCAAGCGAGCGTTCAGCAAGCGCACCATGCCCTATCTCCCTTCTGCCAGGACCTCTTACGGGCTTAACCTCGCCAACAGAAAACGGCGGGAAATTATAGTGAAGGAGGAAACTCTTGAACGACTCGCCCTCAAGGTCCTCAATCTTTTGCTCGTCAAGTTTTGTTCCGAGTGTAAGAACGCACAAAGCCTGCGTTTCACCGCGCGTGAATAAAGCGCTCCCGTGTGTTCTCGGCAAAACCCCAACCTTGCAACTTATCGGGCGAATCTCATTCGGCTTTCTGCCATCAAGCCTTATACCCTTTTCAACGATAAGGCGCCGTGTATATCTTTTTCTAAGTTCCTCAAGATATTCCGAGATTTGCGATTCGGAATCGGGAAATTCAGCTTTAAGCGACTCGACAAGGGCTTCCTTAAAGCACGTGAAAGCAAGGTTCCTCTGTTTTTTCTCCCTTATGGAGAATATAGCCTCAAAGTTTTTCTCAGCCTCTTTTTCAATCCTTTCAACCAGAGTCTCGGGCAGTGTAGCAACAGGATACACCCTTTTAGGTTTTCCAATTTCGGCGGCTATTTTTTTCTGTAGTTCAACCTGCTCGCCCAGATAAGGCATTGCAAACTTAAAAGCGCCAAGCAAAACACTTTCGGATACTTCCTTACCGCCACCCTCAACCATTATGATACTATCTCCGGTGCCGGCAACGACAATATCCAGAAGGCTGATTTCCCGCTCCTCCAGCGTTGGATTTAAAACATAAGAGCCATCTATGTAGCCGACCCTTACGCCACCAATAGGACCACCGAAAGGTATATTTGATACCGAAAGGGCTGCTGATGCCCCCATAATCCCGAGAACATCCGGGTCATTCTGTCCATCAAAAGAAACGACAAAAAGATTTATCTGGACCTCATTTTTGAAATCTTTCGGGAACAGCGGGCGAATAGAGCGGTCAACCATTCGAGAAGAAAGAATTTCCTTTTCTGATGGTTTGCCTTCACGCTTGAAAAATCCCCCCGGAATCCTTCCCGCGGCATATGCTTTTTCCCTGTACTCCACGGAAAGCGGGAAGAAATCCTCGGTTTCGGTTGGCTTTAATGCGCAGGTTGCCGCAACAAGCAGATACGAATCCTCAATTGAAATCATCACAGCACCATCAGCCTGCTTGGCATATGAGTCAAATTCAAGTTTTATATGTTTTCCGCCGAGAGTATACTCATACACAGGCATATTATTTCCTCAACCTAAGTTTTGCAATTAGTGCTTTATACCGCTTTTCGTCCTTTTCTTTTAAGTATTTAAGAAGTCTTTTTCGCCTGCCAATCATAATCATAAACCCGCGGCGTGAGTTGTAATCGTGTGGATGCTCAGCGAAATGCTTTCCGAGCTCCCTGATCCTTGCGGTAAGAAGAGCCACCTGGACCTCAGGCGACCCCTTGTCGTTTGGGTGAATTGCGAATTCCCTGATTATCTCCTGCTTCTTTTCGCTCTCAAGCATTAAAAACCTCCTCCGTTATTTTCTGTAAAAGTTTGACAGCGATTGCCTTATCAATTCCCATCTGCTTTTTTAGTTCGTTTAACCTCTCAAATTTCATATCGCTTCGGATTTTCGTTATAAATTCTATAAGAAGATTTTCCCCGTAAAGGTTACCGTCAAAATCAAATATATTGAGTTCCACTCTCCGTTCGGTCGTACCCAGTGTTGGACGGGAACCTATGTACAAAAGCCCATAAAGAACCTCTGAGGCAAGCTTTGTTCTGACAAGGTAAACGCCATCTGGTGGCAGAAGCTTATCCCTTTCGGGCTTTATGTTTGCGGTGGGAAAGCCGAGTTTTCGCCCAAGTTTATCGCCCTCAACAACAGTCCCGTACAAAGTATATTCCCTTCCAAGCATCTCGTTTGCCTTTTTTATCTCGCCTTTTTTTATGAGTTCTCTTATTCGTCCACTTTTTATTTCTTTTGTCCCCGCAAACACCGGTGGCAAGATTTCCAGTTCAAAGTTGTATTTGCGCGAGAGTTCCTTAAGCAAAGCCACGCTACCTTGCGCATTAAACCCGAATGTGTGGTCTTGTCCCTCAACAACAAGTCTTGCGCCAAGGGATTCCACAAGATAAAGTCGTACGAATTCCTCGGGTTCAAGTTTTGCAAGTTCTCGTGTGAACTCAAGGATTACAACATTCTGTGTGAGGTCGAGATTTCTCAGTATTGTTATTTTTTCTTCGATCGGGGTCAGAAGCCCAATTGGAGGGTTAAGAAGAGCAGTAGGGTGAGGGTCAAATGTTAAGAGGACCGCGGGAGATCCCAGTTTATGCGATACCGATTTTACCCTCTTCAATATAGCCTGATGAGCAAGATGAATACCATCAAATGCGCCAACAGTTATGACTGATGACCCAAAAAGTTTTGTGGGACCTTTTATTTTATGTACAACCACAGCAACCTTTACAGATTGAAAACTCGTTTATATATGTAAGGGGTTTGTGGGTTTGCTTTGTAACAAACTACACTAAGAAGATTATCGTTTTTATCCACAAATCTGAAAAATTCGCCTTCCTTTAGGGTTTCTGGGAACTCCACATTTTTAAGTATTTTCCCTTGCTTTATAGAGCGGGCGTCTTCATCCGAAACCACAACGGCTTTCATAAAGTCAAGCGCTTCGTTAATTAATATTATATGAATTTTTTCCGTGTTTGTCAAAGCCATATTTTCGAGTTCCTCAATTATGAAAGCATCCTCAACTTTCCATTTTCCGAGCGCGGTTCTTCGGAGTTCGCGGAGGTGTGCGCCAACGCCGAGACGCCTACCCACAAGTTGTGCCAAATACCTGACAAAGGTTCCCGATGAGACCAAAAGATTAAATCTGACAATTGGTGGGGAAATCTCTTTTATAACGAGCTTTTTGACCATCACCTTTTGGGGCTTGAAATTCTTCGTAATTCCCCTTCGTGCCCAGTAATATCCGGGTTTGCCGTCAATTTTTTTAGCCGAAAATTGTGGCGGATACTGGATAATTTCGCCTTGAATTGAGTTCAAAACCAACCTTATTTTTTCTGCGTCAATCCCCTCTATATCCTTCTGGTAGACAACCTTTCCTGTTAGGTCGCCGGTGTTAGTTTCTTTCCCCAGTTCCAGAACCGCTTCATATTCCTTATCGAGCCCCACCATAAACTGGAAGATTTTAGTAGCCTCTCCAAGCAGGACAGGCAAAAGTCCTGTAGCAAATGGGTCGAGGGTCCCAAGGTGCCCTGCTTTTCTGGAGTTTAGTATCTTGCAGACACGCTTGACAACCTCATACGAGCTTTTGCCTTCCGGCTTATCTATGAGAATTATTCCGTTAGGAGCTGGCATATGGATTCGTCAAAAGCAAAATCTTATTCGCCCTTGTAATACCCAACGAATTTACCCTCATCGGTTACAAGTATTATTTTGACCGATTCGCCGAGCGTATTGTATGCTATTCTCGCAAGCCTGTTAGCCTCATCAATCGGCGCGGCGCTCGTGCTCTTTTTCTCAACCTGTATGTATGATGGATAGTAGTTATAAACCGTGTAACCTTCTTTTCTGAATTCTCTAATAAGGATGTTCAGTTTTTCGTCAAAGCTCAATGGCAATTCAGCATAGCGAGCCGATTTGGGGGCATGTTCTGTTAGCGGCACGGGGAATATTACAAGGAAAAGAATCAAAAGCCCCAATATCGCGAAGGGCTTCCATGGAAAAGCTGGTTTCTGTAGGGGAATAGGGCACATGTTATTTATAGAGTTTTCTTTTTTGGACGCCCGCAGGAAATGAATATACCCATATATTATCGGGGATTTTCGTGTTTATTCTTACTTCGTCATACCTCAGTTTTACCCAGTCTCCGCTTCTGAAATCTGTTACCATAACGGAGGATGGGAAAAGTATGCCCCTTATATTATAGAACGAATCAAAGGCGACATCGGCAACAGGCAAGCTATCCTGAGTGAAGAATTGATGCGAAATCGGTGCCACCTCGTTATTCCCTCCAACCATAAGGATTTCAAGCCCATTCCTTGTAGCGATCAAGAGCCCTGACTCGCTATGCTGGCGAATTTCAAACCGAGAATCATCTGAGCATGGCAGTGCCGCAAAGCCCAGTATTGACAAAAGGATTTGTTTTATCGCCACACTGTTTTTAAGTATAGTGAATTCCGGGGTCTCGGCGGAATAGTATAATGTGTTTGTCTGCGGAACAAATACAAATAACGAGTCCCCATTGTAGAAGATTTTTGCAATCTCCATGCCAAATGTCCCTTTTATGGCTACGAATATATTCAGCGGTTTTTCGTAAAAAAGTTGAACCCCGAATGGTCCGTGCCCTTCTGAGCTATGGAACTCGCCCTGTCCCTTTGCTATTATAGTTCGTATTGACTCGTCACGCATATTGAGTTTTGAAACAAGGTCCGCTACATCGGTTTTTACCGGGCTAAAAGGTAACTCAATGAATTCCCGCTTGCCTGCGCAACCAGCGATAATCAGTGTCGCAAAAAGGGTTAAGATGTATATTTTCATACATATTTTCTGCGGAACTGCTGATTTTCCTCGTTCCCTCTTCTTACGGGTTTTTATTCTTATTATGCCTGAGGCTTTGGATTTTTGGCTCACAGGCTCAATTGGGAACCGACGAAAAGCATTCGCGCGATTTCTTTCAACAACTTTAATATATTCTTATTTTCTATTTTGACAAGGGATTTGTTATAAATATGTGATGGGCGGTTTTTACGATTTTTAGCAAGAATTAGGAATAGTTTACAACAAAAAAATTCGCGGGGGAAGGATTCGAACCTTCGACCTTCGGGTTATGAGCCCGACGAGCTCCCACTGCTCCACCCCGCTATGCAATAAATATAATATAGTAACTGGCAAAGTCAAGCACTTTTTAGAGTGGAGGTGGGAAAGTATATTTGCGAGAAACTGATCACTATTGCTTCTTGTTCGCGAGGTAAATCCTTTTCAGCAAAAATACTTGTAGCATATCTTCTTGCAGGGCATAATTTAATCCTCTTGGGAAGAAGTCTTGTAATTGCTAAGCTTTTCGGATTCTCAATGAGAAGGGGTTAATTCAGGGGATTATTTTGATTCCTGATCCCCCTTTACACATCACATAGCGATTTTTAATTCCTTGACAAATCTTGAATTCCGCATATCATATAGGTAGATGGTTTTACAATGGAAAAAGTGGGAGGCGCATATATGGAGAGGAGATGTCTTTTTGTTGTTGTAATAATAATAGTAGCTGTTTCATTATCTTTCGGACAGGTAGACACATTATTTTTTGAGGGCTTTGAGGGGATATTCCCGGGAACGAACTGGGTAGTAGGTGATTCAAATCCGTTTGGCGGGTTTGACTATTGGGATGACACAAATGGGAGGGCTCACACTGGAAATTGGGCGGGATGGTGTGCGGATATTGGTGAACAGATTGGTACAAGTTATGGCGCGAATACCACAGACCAGGATATATACGATTACACCTGCGTCACAAGCACGATCAACGCTGTAGGCGAGGCTATAGCTTCCTGTGATATAATAGACTCAATCCTTGTTCACATCGTGATATTCCACACATACAGAGGGGATCTTGTTATTCGCTTATTTTCTCCCGCAAATGCTGATACATTCGTTTTACTGCGCCATTCTGGGGGTTCCGTTCAAAATCTTGATTCGGTATTCACTTTATCAGGTTCAAGCGTGGGTTCTGTGGATAGCGCAAATGGAACCTGGCGGCTTGTTGTCTGCGATAGCGCAGCTGGCGATGTAGGGTATCTTGATTATTGGGATATCCGAATTTTTTATCATCAGTACAACACCTGTACCCACCAGTACGACAATTATATGGATGCGTACCTTACAAGAACATTTGACCTTGATAGCACTAACCACAAGGGTTGCGACCTGATTTTGAGTTTCTGGCACCTTATGCCATCCATAGAAACAGGCGGGTTTGATTGGGGAGCAGTTTACATTGACGGCATGCAGGTGGGACCGAGATTCCAGAGCCAGATTACATCATGGACACAGGTAACGATGAATCTTACCGATTCGCTCGCGATTCTTCCGCTGGGTAGGGGCAGACATACGCTAACATTCAAATTTCACTCGGATGTTTCAGTACGGGGTGAGGGCTGGTATATTGATGACATTGCCCTGATTGCGCGGAAGCCCAACCTTCAACCATATCCCGCATTTACAGGTGGAATAATAGTGCCCTCAAATGTTACGGGCACCCAGACTGTTTCCTCGGTGCTCACAGGGAACGGAACAACCTATCTTGACGCCTGGACAGTGAAAAACACATCAATCTACGACGCAACCGATAGTTCGCTTGTGCGAGTGCTGGTGGATGGGGTAGCCCTTACTGCTTATGACCGTTTGCTTCCACGCCTCAATGTTAATGATACAGCGTTTTCACTGGATAGACCCATTACAGTAAAGGGCGGTCGACATACGCTCACAACTGTTGTTGATGCTACTTCAAGGATTGATGAGTCAAACGAGGAAGATAATGCTTATTCGGTGCAATTTGTGTGGAGCCCGCTTACACTCAGTCAGGGAACCCCCATAACACGAACTGATCCGCCAGAACGCGGGGGCTTTACTTATCCGAACTGTGATGGCTTTGCATTTGGGCAAACCTATTATTGGTCTATATGCGCAATTCGTCCACCCGATACAACCGATTACGATATGCAATTATACTATGGCTATACCAACAGCACAAGCGGGTTTGATTCTGCAAGCACCGGTTCATATTTCGGCAGCGGAGAAATTGATTTTGTCTTGCGGGATGGGAATCATTCCTATGTACTGAACAACTATGTAGGAGTTTACAAATTCCGTGGCAGTGGAAACTTCACCATAGAGGCGGATTTCAACAGCGAAATGATTTCAAGTGGTTCCAACGGTCCTTTTACTGTAACACCCTCAAATATTGCGCGGGTGTGGGATACATATCTTGCGCCAAACACGCGATATTTCTTTTTGCTTCAGAATAGGGTTGATGGTGTCGGGGACGCAGACCTTGATATTTATCTTTTCTCGAGTGCAGACGGGATTTATACAAAATCAAGATATGACTATGTGGCGTATTCCTCTACCACAGGACCCGGCGGCGACGAGATGTTTTCTTATACTACACCCCCCGGGAGTGAGGGCGATTGGTATGGATTTGTTGTAATAAATAGAGGCGCAACGACCAATACCAGCTACAGGATAATAAGAAGGACAACCCCGCTTTACAAGGTCACTGTGAATATCTCCGGGTTGCCCGGGTCGGATTCTACAACGCTAAGATATACTTTGCTCGGGAATCTTCAGTCAGTTAGGGTCAACACATCCTGGACCGGGTATGTGGATAGCAACACGGTTGTTTCCGTTGATGGTATTGTGAACTCATCAACGCCGGATGTCAGGTATTTTGCGAGTTCGCCTTATTGGTGGCTGATAAAATCGGACACCACAGAATCAGTGACCTACAGACCGCAGTTCAGGATTATTGCTTCGGCTTTGACCGCACCCGCAGGACCCGGAAGCCAATCGCTTAACGACACAAATAGTGTGAGCATATGGTGCGAAGTCCCGAGCAATTTTGAGGATATCTCAAATTATCCCGGGAGGCAGGAGGTTTGGAACGACGGCACTAATCACGATGATGAGTCCGTTGGACCTTTGCCAATAGGTTTCAGCTTTCCCTACTTCGGCTCATCTTATTCAAGTTTCTATATAACAAGTAATGGCTTCATCGTTCTCGGTATAGCTTATCCATCTTATTCGCCTATTCCGTATGAGGGCTGCCTCAGGACGGGCGGGCTTTTCAGTTTGGCTATTATGCCCTATGGCAGAGACCTTATATACCGTGGCACTGGCGTACCCAACAGGTCGCATATTTACTATTTCAACTTGCCAAATCCGACACGGCTTGTGGTGCAGTTCCAGAATATGTATGCATATGGGAGCACCGAGGGGATATGCGATTTTGAGATAGTCCTTTATGCTTCGGGGCAAATAGATTTCTATTATAAATCTGTTTTGTCAGCCGCCCTGCCGGTGGAGATTGGCATTGCAGAACTCGAAGGCAAGTATTTCAACGATGCGCCATCCGAGAGCATTGCCGCCGGTGCTGGATATTCATTCTTTGGTGGGCAATACAGAAGCTGGGATTCGTTCAGTGATACGCTTTGGGTTACATCGGGCTTTCACTATTATTTTGCGAGCGCCTCAAATTTCAGCGACGAGACCCATCGCTGGAAAACCCCGCTTGATACCGCTTACATTGCAGGTTCGCCCACAACCACCAATCTTCGATACTTTGAGCAATTTTACAACACTTTTCAGGCAAGCGTCGTTCCGCCAGGGCTACCTATGAGTCCAACGAATAATCTCGAGGTAAGGGGGTATCAGTTTGGCGTTTTGTTAGTTTTGGGGTCAATATGGGATGGGCATACTATTGGGGATTGGGTTGATGCCTTCCCGACAGACACTGCCCAGTATATAAGATTTTCGCCGCTTTCAAGCGGTTCTGATGAAATGGAAAGATGGACGCATTCCCCGACAGGTGTCGGAAGCGCTCTTTGGGCTTGCACAACCTCAACGACTTTAAGCGCAACATATTATCATCAGACGCGAGATATCGTGAATGTCTCAACTCATACAGGCGGTGTTCCTATGGATAGTATGAACTACATCTTCGTAAAATACACATCCTGTGGGGGTCCACAGGCAGGGCTTTCGTACGATGGAAATCCTGAATCAATATGGGTTGATATGGGGGACACAGTCAGTGTTGATTCGCTATCGTCTGCTTCAATGTCATCCCTCACAGGGGGCGCAACCGGAAATCTGGCTCTTTTTGCCAGTGCCTCATCCTCAGGTGGCGGAACAGATGAATATTCGCCCGAAAAGATGAACGATAATAATCCAGATTCATACCACTGGGTAAATCCCGGTCCGGGCTCGTTTATAGAACTTGCATGGTCAACAGAACAAACGATTGCCTGGATGCGTATAAAAACTGGCGACTGCGAAAATGTCCTTTCCGGCGGGAACATCGTGTACTGGGACGGCACAAGATGGGTCTCGGTGGCTTCAATTAGCGGGGAAAGAAGCAGCTGGACCTATGTATTCTCCCGACCAATTTCTACGACAAAACTGCGAATAACAGATATAACCGGCTACGGAAGCGGGGACAGGGACAATGCTCATCCATTGATTTCGGAGTGGGAGGTTTATAGTAGCAAGGCATTTTCTACGAGACGCTGGAAGTACTGCGGAGCGACAGATGATTTGAAGTTCGTGCCTTCCGGAACCACACACTCGTTCACATATTATAATCAGGGTCTGGTATCAACAGCGTCTTCGCGAGCTAATTCCGCTGCCTGTACACATCCTTTGCCAACCGACCTGCAGATGATTTATATGGAATGCGGAAACCCCATAAGCGACACGCTCGGCAAGACCATCTGGCAGGACATAGGCGATACAATTCGACTATCCGCACGGGTTATTAGCGCAACTGAACAGTGGGTTCCCTCGCCAGATAATGTTGTTGTCCTTGAACCGGGCAATATAACCGCTCGCTTCTATCATCAATACTATGTTAGATTTAACCCGCCGGTAAAGCTGAATGGTGCTGATTGCTCTCATTCTGTTCCGGTTTTCAATCTTCAGGAGAGATACAACCTTGGTGTCAATCGGGCGGTTCAGGCTGACGGGAACCAGTACTGGACAGATTGCGGAAGCACTTATAGCTATGAGGATCCCAAGATCATAAGCGGTGTTGAAAGATGGGATATAAGCGCGGGCGGAACCGGCACGATAAGCGCGGCAACAACAATAGAACCGTTTGTTTACCACCAGTGGCGGCCGACAGTTTATCTTTTGGGTTCAACCTCACCGGATTATCTTGTATCAACAGATTATCATTTTCAGCTTGGCGTGAATGTTGGCGATGCGGACAATTTTGGGCAATGGACGGACTGGGTTGATTGTGGCTCGTTATTGTCTTTTGCGAGGTGCACACATCCGCGAACTCCAGCACGGTGTACGGACGATATGACAACCTGGCCAAGTTTGGTATCCTCATTTACCGACACAATAAGATATGGATTTATTCGTGTGATAGTCAGGACTAACTATAGTGGTGGTTGGGTTGTTGTTGACAACGACACACTCGCAAGCCCGGACACCCTTCTTTGGGAGCCCGGTTCTGTACACAATATAGGTGTTGTCTCGCCTCATACGATAGGGCTTACAAGATGGGTATGGTACCAGTGGAGCGATAGGGGGGATCTGTTCCACAATGTGATTGCCAATCCCGACGAATACATATACACCGCTTACTTCCTGAGGGAATATCAATGCGTTGTGCAGAAGAGCCCGCCTCAAGCGTACGGAAGCATAATAATTCGTGATACGACTTACAACAATGTTGCATCTCGCACATTCTGGGCAAAGGGGGATTCGGGCGTTCGTATCGGGGTATCCGGGACCGATTATGGATCCTCGTATTTTTACACATTTGTTCGCTGGAGCGATGGCGGGGAGCGAATTCACACTACAGCGCCAATCACTGCGCCAACGACATTCATCGCATATTACGATTCAACAGCTATTGCGCTAAACATAAGCACAAGCAGGATTGTCTGGGATCTCGGGCGCATAAATCCGCTCGCAACGATTGTTGCCGAGGATTCGCAGATGATTTTCATAACGAATCTTAGCAATGTTCCAATAACATTGGGGCTCCGTGTTCTTGATTCCGCCGGGGTATGGTTTGCCTCTTTATATCCTGACAGCAACAAGTTTGTTATGCGTGCAAGATTCAATGACCTTTTTACCCACCCACCAATAAGCGAATTCAATCCGGTAAACGATGCTGTTTTTAGTTCAGGGATACGCTGGGCTTCCTCAACAGTCTTCGGTCCAGGCGGATTTAATATTCCGCCTCCGCCAGCCCGAGAAAACACCGAAAATCTCTGGCTTATGTTTATCGCTCCATCCTATTCTTCCGATTGGCTTGTCCACACGCTCCGCCTTATAGTAACCTCAAAATTATACCTTCCATAAAAACATAAACACAGGAGCAATATGAGATACAGGAGTTTTGACGAAATGCTTGAAGCGTCTGCGGGGAAGCTTTTGCGCTTGGTGGTTGTTGACCCCGCGGGCGAGGAGGTTATGGAGGCGCTTTCGGCTGCCGTAAAAATCAAACTTGTTTTGCCCGTGCTTGTTGGGGCTAAAGGCAAAATTGAGCCGCTTGTCAGGAAATTTGGCATTGCGGATGCAGAATTTGTTGATGCGGATTCGCCTGAGGAAGCCTCTTTAAGAGCTGTTGAAATCGTTCGGGAAGGGAAGGGCGAGCTCCTGATGAAGGGCAAGGTTTCGACGCCAATCCTTCTGAAAGCGGTTCTCGACTCCGAGCGCGGACTTCGCAAGGGCAAACTCCTTAGCCACATCGCGGTGCTCGAGATATCAACATATCCAAAGCTCACTATTCACACGGACGCCGGGATGAACATAAACCCCGATATTCTTACTAAAGTTGAGATACTCAAGAATGCACTCGAGGTTGCGCGGAAACTCGGCACGGAAAAACCTTATGTTGCGGTACTCTCCGCGATTGAGACTGTCTCAAAGGATATGCCAGAGACCCTTGATGCTGCTATGCTTTCCAAGATGGCAGAGCGAGGGGATTTCGGGGAGGCTATTGTTGATGGTCCGCTCGCGTTTGATGTTGCTGTGTCGGCTGAAGCGGCAAAATTAAAGGGTATCAATACGCCTGTCGCAGGAAATACCGATATATTCCTTTATCCGAACATCGCCAGTGGAAATATATCTGTTAAATCTTTAATCTACCTTGCTGGCGCAAGGGTTGGTGGGGTTGTCGTTGGGGCTAAGGTTCCTGTTGTTTTGCTTTCACGCGCCGACAGCCCAAAGGAAAAACTTGCCAGCCTTGCGCTTGGCTCAATACTGACCGGATCACGATAATATGATTTTCTGGTTGATTTTATCGCTTCTTGTGCAGGGATATATTTTATTTCTTGTTTGGGCAGATTTCCCTAAAGATAGCCTGATTGTTGCGCTGGCGATTTCGCTCGCGGTCTCAACAGGGATAATTATAGCTTCGCTCAGGAAAGCCTGGAGACACAGGGTTGAAAAACTTGAAAACCACAGAAGGAGGCTCCTTGCAGAAATCGACGAACTCAAGGAACAACTCGCCAGAAAGCGAGAGGATTAGCCTTGCTGTCGGTTCTGACCACCGAGGATTTGAACTAAAATCATATATCGTTCGTTATTTTCAGGATTTGGGTTATAATGTGATTGATATTGGCACAGATTCCACCGAAAGCGCTGACTATACAGATTATGCTATTAAGGTTGGCGAAATGGTTTCAAGTGGCAGGTGCAAATATGGAATATTGATTTGCAATACCGGGATTGGGATGTCTATTGCGGCGAACAAGGTTAAGGGTGTTCGCGCGGCGCTGTGCTGTGATACGGAAATGGCTCGTATAGCAAGGCTTCACAACGACGCAAATATAATATGCCTTGCGGGCGGATATATCAAAAAGGATGAAGCAATAAAGATGGTTGAGGCATTTTTGAGGACCGAATTTGAAGGAACCAGTTGTACGGGCGAACGCCATTATAGAAGGGTCCGCAAGATAATAGATTACGAAGGAAGGGGCAAATATGAGCAGGCTTAAAGATGTTGACCCTGAGGTTTACAACGCAATTCAACTTGAGACGAAGAGGCAATACGAAAATCTTGAGCTTATTGCCTCGGAGAACTATGTTGATGATGCTATACTTGAGGCTGCGGGCTCGGTTTTGACAAATAAGTATGCTGAGGGCTACCCCAGCCGTCGGTATTATGGAGGATGCGAATATGTTGATATAGTTGAAAATCTTGCGCGTGAGAGGCTGAAAAAACTCTTCAACTGCGAGCATGCTAATGTCCAGCCACATTCGGGAACGCAGGCTAATATGGCGGTCTATTTTGCGACCCTCAAACCGGGCGATACATTTATGGGACTGAACCTATCACATGGTGGGCATCTGTCGCATGGGCACCCTGTTAATTTTTCGGGGATTATTTACAATGTTGTGCACTACAATGTCAGTGAGAAAACGGAGATGCTTGATTACGACGAGATTCGCGAGCAGGCGCTGAAAGTTCGTCCAAAACTCATTATGACGGGGGCGAGCGCCTATCCGCGTGTCTGGGATTTTAAGCGTTTTCGCGAGATAGCCGATGAGGTTGGCGCAATTCTCGTTGCCGATATAGCACATATAGCGGGGCTTGTGGCAGCACGCCTTCACCCGGACCCAATCCCCTATTGTGATTTCGTAACAACCACAACACACAAAACACTTCGTGGTCCTCGTTCGGGCGCTATTATGTGCAAAGAAAAATATGCTAAAGACCTTGACAGGGTCGTTATGCCCGGAATGCAGGGCGGACCACTGATGCATATAATTGCAGCAAAAGCTGTATGTTTCAAACTCGCACTTGAACCATCGTTTACCGAATACCAGAAGAAGATAGTTGAGAATGCAAAGGTCCTTGCCGAAGAACTTTCCCGATTGGGGTTCAGACTCGTCTCTGGCGGAACCGATAACCACCTTATGCTCGTGGATTTGCGCCAAACAGGTTTGACCGGGAAGCAGGTTGAGGAAGCACTTGACAAAGCAGGCATAACTGTCAACAAGAACACCATCCCGTTTGACCCGCAAAAGCCTTTCATTACAAGCGGTATAAGAATTGGCACCCCAGCCGTTACCACAAGGGGTATGGGCAGTGAGGAGATGAAAACAATCGCTGGTTTTATTAAGCGTATCGTTGAGAACTACGGGAACGAAAAGGTCTATGCTTCCATAAGGGATGATGTTCGCTCACTATGTGCAAAATTCCCGATTTACAAAGAAAAACTTGAGATCCCGCTCTAATGCCTTCGCCGAAAAGATGGCTTGAGGAAAAAATTGTAAAGTTCTACTCTGACAGGATTGAAACTCAGGCACTTGATTTCCCTTCCACTATAAGGCTTGAAGGCTTAAAAGCCCTGATTATCGCCCCATCAGATGAAGTAGTTTCTGAATTCGAACTCTTCTTTGAGCAACGAAAAATAACACCTATTATAATTTCTGAGAGATTTACTGTGCTATCGGTGAGGTTCTGGCGGCTCAAGCAAAGGCTTCACAACGAAAATTTTCAACTCGCAATAGTATCAGATCCGCCCACATTAAGTATGCTTGTTCTTCCGCTTTTGCTCAAGATTCCTGTTCGTATTGGATTGGGGGCTTGCACTTCTGAACCATTCTGTAATATTATTTTTCCTGGTGGCAAGAGTACTTTTTTGAAGTCCGTGCAAACTCTTTTTATATAAATTAAAGAATTTGCTGGAGGTCTTTTTTGAAAGGGTCTATGGGTTACTTTCAGGGTTCGGAGTCCTCTGAAAGGATTTTCTGAACTTGCCGAGAAGGTAGTCCTGTTTAGGATGAAAGAGGGCAAGGAAAATGTTATTTTTTGTGCCCGGGAAACGCCTTTCAAGGTCGAGCAAGAGTTCTTTTATGAATTTGCGCTTTGATTGGTCAGCAAAAGGGCATCTGTAAGGGGTAATTGGGAAAGCGTGCCTTTTGGCGTATTCCTTAAGGTAGCTTTCGGAGACAAACGCAAGCGGGCGAATAATATGGTATTTCCCATTGAATAGAGGTTGATTGGGAAGCATTGTGCTGATTTCCCTGCCGAAGAATATGTTTAAAAACAGCGTTTCTATGATATCGTCCCGATGGTGAGCAAGGGCAACCTTATTAGCGCCAAGCCTTTCTGTTTCCTCAAATAATGCCTTTCTTCTCAACCTTGAGCAGGTAAAACAGGGGCTAAACGGGTTTTTCTCGGAAAATGCAAGGGGATATATTTCACGATGTGTAATGAGTATGTCAATGCCTGTTCTTGCCGAAAATTCCCTTATTGATTTAATACGCTCGTTTTCACCGGGTTCTCCGCCTGCAACATAGATCGGGATTATTTCCACATACTTGTGCCAGGGGACTTGTGGGGCGCCTAAAAGCCGTATTAATGTGAAACTATCTGCTCCTCCAGAACAACCCACAATGACTCTGTCGCCCGGTTTGAAAAGCGAAAAGGTCTTATCAGCCTTCCTGATGCTTCTCAGTATGACCTGTTCAAGTTTGCTTGTTGCGAGTTTATGCGGACTTGCCATATGCTCACACTATTATTTTCCCCTCAAGGCGCGGGATAACCTTATAAATCCCTACCTCTGCGCAGAATCTAACATCGGCTTCAAAACCGAGGCTCGCAAGATACCTCCCATGAACGCTTGTCATAAGCGCCTCAGAAATATTCCGGCTGAATCTTTCGTAGAGCATAACAGCGACCTTCGCCTGGTCGCCGGTCATTTCGTACCGCTTGTCGCTAAGGAAGCTCTTTATAAGCATCCCTGCGCAGGTGGCATCCTCAAGGGAAAATCCCCCGAGCCGTCCAGCACAAATAAGCGCTATATCCTGAAGTTTTTCGGTAAGGAAACTCACAGCGAACGGGAGATTAACGAACCCGACAATGTAGACAGATGAAGCGTGGGCTCCTGCGCGAATTATTGCCTGGCTACCGTTTGTACTTGCGTAGATAAGGGTTTTCCCAGAAACGACGCTTTCGGTGTATTCAAATGGGGAGTTGCCAAGGTCAAAGTTGGGCAGTTTCTGACCGTCCCGCTCGCCACACAAAAGGGGGCGAAGCTCTCTAAGTGCCTCACGGAGTTCATATGCTTTTTCCACAGAGCCGATGGGTATTATTTGTTTTGCGCCGTTACTAATTGCCACAACTATGGTAGTTGAGGCGCGCAAAACATCTATTACTACAGCGATTTTCCCTTTGAGGTCCTCCTCGCGTGCCTCTGCAGGGGTAAAGAAGGCAGAAATTTTCATTCTATCTCCTCATCATTTGTGGCTTCCCTTTTTCCAGAATGGAGGCTTCACAACGACCGCAGGCACACCCCTTCCCTTAACGAGTATCCAGAGTTCCGTTCCAATCTCGGAAAATTCTGTCTGCACGTACCCGAGCCCAATACCCTTGTTAAGGGACGGTGAAAATGTTCCACTTGTGACTCGTCCAATTTCCTGCTCGTTTTTTATAATTGGGTATCCCTTTCGTGGAAAGCCGCGCTCTTTTAATTCAAAGGCAACGAGTTTCCTTTTTGTGCCTTCCTGTTTGATGCGAACTAACGCTTCTTTACCGATAAAATCGCCTTTGTCAAGTTTTGTTATCCATCCGAGCCCGGCCTCAAACGGATTTGTAGTTTCATCAATATCGTTCCCATAAAGGCAATACCGCATCTCAAGCCTTAGCGTGTCCCTTGCTCCAAGTCCCACGGGTGCTATATCAAATTCCTTGCCAGCCTCAGCCACAGCATCCCAGAACTTCCCCGCAAGTTCAGGTTTCAAATATAGTTCGAACCCATCCTCACCGGTATAGCCCGTTCTTGAAAAGAATATTTTTTCGCTGCAGACCTCCCCGTGAGTTGCCCAGTAATATCTAATCTTGCTGAGTTCAACCTGAGTGAGTTTTTGCAATACACGCTCAGAAAGTGGTCCCTGGATAGCGAGAAGAGCGGTCTGGTCAGATACATCAATAAGTTCAACACCGGTTGGCGGAAGATTTTCCTTCAGCCAGGCAAAATCCTTTGAGATGTTTGCAGCATTAACAACAAGCATATATTGGTCGGGCATACGATAAACAATCAAATCATCAACAATCCCCCCTGATGGGTAGCACATCGCGGAGTATTGCGCCTGATAAACCTCAAGGGATGAAACACTGTTTATTGTCATCTTTTCAAGGAATGCGAGCGCCTGAGGACCACGAACAATAAATTCGCCCATATGTGAAAGGTCAAACATACCAACCTTTTCGCGAACCCGTAAATGCTCCTGCATTATGCCCTCATAATAAATTGGCATCTCAAAACCAGCAAACTCTGCCATCTTCGCGTGAAGTGCTATGTGTTTTTGATAAAAAGGTGTCTTTTTGGCTGGCATAAAAGCTCCTTCCTAAAATATTCGTATGGATATGTATTTGGATGGATGCTCTTTTATATCTTTTAAAAGGGCATTGAACTCGTCAATTGAGCGCGAGAGTTTTTCGTACAATTCCCTATCCGAGATAATGGCACCTGCGCTGCCCTTGCCCTCGTTGATGTTATTGAGAACCCTTTCCAGTTCCGAAATCGTTTTTGTGAGCGTCTGATAAAGCGTGTCATTTTTTACGAAAGCCTGAAAGCTCCCCTGCGCCATATTCAATGTGTCAACAAGCGCGTTGACCTTCCCGAGCAGTGTTATAAGGCTATCGTACATAGCCTTATCGTTAAAAAGAGCGGAAACAGTCCCCTCACCGCTTTCTACCTTCTGCCAGAGCTTTGTAAGGGGTTCTGTCATCTTTGAAAGGTCATAGTAAAGGTTGGGGTCGTTGACAAGTTTCCCAAGCGTGCCTTTGCCTGTGTTTATCTTTTCGCTTATATCCCTCAAACTTTGGGCGCTCGCTTTGAAATCCTCAAACACTTCAACCCCCCTGTTCATAAGAGCTTCAATATCAAGAGGGGTTGATGCTGGAAGGTAATCGCCATCAACAACAGGTGGTGCTTCAGGGCTTCCTGCGGTAATTCCGAGGAACTTATCGCCGAGCAACCCGAGCGTGCCAATAGAACATTTTGAATCCTTTTTGATATACTTCCGGACCTTTGAACTAACCTCAAATGTAATTTCAAGTTGGACTTTTCCTTCAACCTCTATAAACTTGATGTCGTTGACAGTACCTACTCGGTATCCCTCAAGCCTAACAGGCGCGCCAGTTAATAGCCCGCTTACATTTGGCATCCGTGTTTTGAGTGTTATCTGGGGGACAAATACTCCCTCCTCTGTGCCAACTGTAAGTATCACAAATGCGCCTGCTGCTAAACCGACAACAAAAAGAAAACCTACAAGCCAGCTGCCGCGCTTTTTTCTTGCAAAGAATCTCTCTTCCATTGTGATTCCCTTATAAAGGCTTGGATTTCGGGTTTGTCCGAGCGAAGGATTTCGTCCGGCTTACCATCAAATATTATACGCCCGTCGTGCATAAAGGCAAATTTATCCCCTACTGTAAATGCCGACACGAGGTCGTGTGTAACAACGACCGTGGTTGTGCCAAACTCCTTTGTGGTTCTTATTATAAGTTCGTCTATCCTTCTTGCTGTGATTGGGTCAAGCCCGGTTGTCGGTTCATCAAAGAAAATATATTTTGGCTTGTTGATTATCGCTCGTGCAAGAGCGACCCTCTTTTTCATCCCCCCTGATAACTCCGCGGGCATCATCTTTTGTGTCCCGTCAAGCTCTACGAAGCTTAAAACCTCTTTGACCCTCCTTCGGATCTCCTCCTGGGGGATTCTCTCGTGTTCAAGGAGTGGATATGCGACATTCTCCTCAACTGTAAGCGAGTCAAAGAGAGCTGAACCCTGGAAGAGTATCCCGATTTTTTTTCGTATTGGTTGCATCTCAGATTCGGTGAATGTTGATGTGTCGACATTATCAATTATAATTTTGCCATCGTCAAGAGAAATGAGCCTGAGAATGAGTTTGAGCAGGACCGATTTTCCACATCCGCTTCTTCCCAGAATTACTGTGGCTTTTCCGCTCTCAATCACACAATTAAGCCCCTTCAAAACCTCAAGCCCGTTGAAGCTTTTCTTTATGTTTATGAGTTCTATCATAGGTGTTAATAGAGGATCATAAGCAGGACTTTTGTCAGGAAGTAATCGCCGACAAGCACCAGGATTGATGATATGACAACAGATTTTGTGGTAGATTTTCCAACGCCTTCGGTTCCACCCTCGCTTGTAAAGCCGACAAAAGCACCAACAGTTATTATAATAAAGCCGAAGAAAAACGGTTTGACAAACCCCACGAAAACATCGCGCATCATCATCATACGAAAGACGGATTGCTTGTAAAATGGGAGGCTAATGCCCAGATTTAATACGGCGACAATCATACCGCCGAGGATGCCCGATAGTATCGAGATATATGTGAGCAGCGGGACGATAATCATACCGGCAAGGAAGCGTGTTGAGGATAGTTTTTTTATTGGGTTTGTAGCCATAGCCCGCATGGCATCAATCTGTTCGGTTACGCGCATAGAGGCAACCTCAGCTGCAATCCCTGATCCGACACGCCCCGCAAGCACAAGCGCCGTGAGTACCGGACCAAGTTCCATAAGCATAGAAAGCCCAACAAGTGTCCCGACATACATCTTTGCACCGAAATACGAGAGAGCATGCCCTGTCTGTAGCGCAAAGACCATCCCCGTTGTGAGGCTTGTTAGCACAACAATCGGAAGCGAACTCACGCCCATCTCCTTCATCTGATACAGAACCTCTAAACCATAAAACGGTCCCCGAAAGAGACCATAAATCGTCTCACCCACAAAGACAAGATATTCGTATAACGATATGAAAAATTTTGCGCTACGACCGAACATAACACTAATAATATATGGGAAAAATTCTATTTTGCTAAAGAATATTTTTCCTGGACCGTGGTTAATTTATTTTTTCGATTGAGACTCAGCTGGACATCACCGATGCTAATTATCTACACATCCGGACTAACCCTTTCTTCGTGATGGGCGAAGGCTTGTTTTCATCCGCTGGGTGCGCTTTAAATCCGCGCTCTTGTTCCGTGCAGTCACCGAACTAAGATATCCCTTAATCCTGTCCTTTTGCTTCTCCGTGAGCAGGTACTCTTCCTTGTGAAGCAACTTCTTCTCTTCAGGTGTCAATTCTTTGCGGCTTTCCTTTTTCTCTTCTGCCATCTCTCAACCTCCTTATTTTTGTTTCCACCCTTTTAATATTTATTTCAAACATCTTTTCGTCAAGCCTTTCGCAGATGTCAACGAGATTATCCTCGGGCCTGGAAATAATTACCATATCGTGCCCTGCTTCCAGGGTTTTCCTGACCCTTTCCTCAACCGTATCACCTGTAAGTGCGCCCATCAGGAGGTCATCTGAAACCACGATTCCGGAGAAATCAAGGGATTGGCGCAAGAAATCTACTGCTTCTTTTGAATATGTAACAATGGAATCGAAAATGCCTGGCAGGAACAAATGCGTGGTCATTATTAAATCTACGCCAGCGCGAACGGATTCGCGAAAGGGCAAAAGCTCAACTCTTTTAAGTTCATCAATTGTTGTTTCAAGTTTGGGCAGGCTAAGATGCGGGTCAATGGTGCTTTTCCCGAGCCCCGGGAAATGCTTGGCACAGGCAGATAATCTTCCAGCCTTTATCCCTAACACGGCTTGACGAACCGCAAGGGCAACAAGTGTAGGGTTTGACCCGAACGAGCGTTTTCCAATATAACTATTCTCCCTTGCTATGTCGCACACCGGTGCAAGATTCAAGTTAAACCCCAATCTCGCGAGCCTCAAAGCGCTTTCACGATACGACTCAAATATAAATTTTAGGTCGCCTGTTTTACCCATTTCTGATGGCGCAATAAGATCGTCCACAAAGATTCGTCGCTTCTCGCCGCCTTCTTGGTCAACCGCAATGAATGCAGGATTTAATTCCCTTTTTATCGCCTCGTTCAGCCTTTTTAGTTCGTCAATATCTGAAAAATTCCTTTCGTACAAAATTATTCCACCAAGCCCGAATTTTTTAGCAAACCCCTTTATCCACGCTGGGATTGATGGTCCAGGAAGCCCCAGAATGAAAAGCTTCCCAATTTTGTTTTTCATCCATAATAATATAGCCAATTTGCCCCTTTTTTCAAGCAGGTTTTTTTGAGAGCAGAACACGACGAACTTCTGGAATGTCTCTCTTGTCAGGCTTGCGGATGGCTTTTATTGTTTAATGTTGTAAAAAGCAAAAAGAGGTGGTTATCACAGAAGAGCCTCAAGGGTGATAAAGGATAATCAAAGATACGGCTCAGGGAAAGATATCGGAGATAAAGTGGGTCATCCATTTGTAAAAATGTATGTTCACACTTTGAAAGTAGCGAATGGTAGCATATAAATTCCATTTTATCCCGATTTACCAATTCACTGGTCCCAATTTACATAAAGATACTCTCAAGCCCTCGCACGATTATTATCTCTATGTAAAAATTAATGTTGACTTTAAACTTTTTTTAATGCATATTTTCAAAAAAGGAGGTGCAGGATGCGGAAGGCAAACTTAGCTTTTTGGGCGTTGATACTGATATTCATTGTCTCGGCAATACCCAGAGTGTTGAATTACCAGGGCAAACTTGTTGATCCATCTGGTGCCGGCATAAATGGTAGTTTGCCAATGACATTCAAACTTTATACAAGCGAGACAGGCGGAAGCCCAATCTGGAGCGAAAGCAAAAATGTTTCTGTCACAAACGGATTATTTTCTGTGCTTCTGGGTGATAGCGTGTCGTTTCCGGATTCCGTTGATTTTTCAGCCCAGTACTGGCTTGAGGTAACCGTGAGCGGGGAGGAAGCTTTCCCGCGCGAGAGGCTTAGCGCAACACCATATGCAATGTATGCCGCAAAGGCGGAAAATTCGCTTGTTGCTATCGCCTCCGAGGTCGATACCACACGAAGACGCGGAAATCGCCTTCTTTTCAGGGCAGGTCCGGGTGCAACCTTAACTGACGAGGGCGGTGCCATAAATATTACTATCGGCTCCTGTGGGGGTTCCTCTGGGGCAACGCCAAATATTTACGATGTTCTTGTCGCAGGGAATGACGCTGGCGGAAGGAGAATCATAAACCTTGCAAATCCGGATAGCCCACGGGATGTTGCTACTAAAGCCTATGTTGATAGCCAGAGCGTTAGTTCGATCACCGGTGGAGCGGGGCTTTCGCCAGACACACCATCCAGAGGTACCATTACAATGGATGTAAAAGTTGATAACGCGACAATCGGAATAAACCCCTCGGACCAGCTTTATGTAAAGTCGGGCGGGATTGGAAGCGAACAGATTGCTGATGGCTCAATTCGAAGTGAGGATATTGCCCCTGGCGCAATAGCAACATTAAATATCGCCGAGGGTGCCATTACAAGCGACAGGATTGCCTCTGGGGCTGTTGGCTCCGAACAGATCGCGCCTTCCGCAATAACTATGAGTCATCTTGCCGATTTCTCTTTCCCGGGTGCTTCTGCGGGTGATTTGCTTTATTTTGATGGTTCACGCTGGGTGAATCTTCCTGCCGGTACAAGCGGACAGTATCTCCGCACTTACGGTAGTGGTAATCCGCCGGGCTGGGAAACCCCGGCTGCAAGGGCTATTTTCAATTTCCTTATGGGCATTGAGCCACCAAGCGATGGTCTTGAGGCGGGCGAAAGCAAAACCGCTTTTGTTAAGGTTAAGGGCGTTTCGGGCGAACCACAGCAGGTTACTATGAGCACATTTGTTTTGCCATCAGGCGTTTCGGTTAGCTTTTCTCCCGAGGGCTGCATACCACCAAGTTCAACCGCAACCTGTAGCCTGCATATGAATATAAATACCACAAGTAGCGCCGCGAGGGGTACATTCCCGATAACTGTTACAGGTATTACACCAGGTGGTTCGCAGTCAACAGCTACTTATAATCTCACGATTGCAACTGTTCCAGGCGCTGTACTGAACCTTACAGCAACACCAGGCCTTGAGGGAGGGAGAGGGGTTGTAAGGTTGACCTGGGAAACCCCGTCCGATAACGGCGGTTCGCTTATTACAAATTATATTATTTACAGAGGAACATCACCAAGCCCCACAACCCCGATCGACACGGTGGGAATGGTGTTGACATTTACGGATACGACCCTTACGAGCGCGGGCGTTTACTATTACAGAGTTCGAGCGGTAAACTCAATAGGTCCTGGGGCTTATAGTGGCGATGTTACAGCTTCGTTATACCCGACTGGCGGGACGGTAACGACAATAACAGATGGTGGGAGGCAATATCGGGTGCATACCTTTACAGAGGTTGGAACTGATACATTTATGGCTTATTTCTCGTTGAATGTTGACGTGCTTGTTGTGGGGGGTGGGGGGGGCGGAGGATGGGGAAACACAAATGAGGGTGGAGGTGGTGGGGGTGCAGGTGGATTGCTTTATGGTTCTATGGCGTTATCGCCAGGTTATTATCCGGTTACTGTGGGGGCTGGTGGAAGCGCGCCGGTTAATTCTGGGGACCCTGGCGGAAATGGCGGGAATAGCTCTTTTGGCTCGGCGGTAGCAATAGGTGGTGGCGGTGGTGGTGGATGTTCAGACCAGAACGGTAAAAACGGTGGATCTGGCGGTGGGGGTAACGGCTGTGGCACTAATCATCCTGGCGGTTCAGCCACGCAGGGTAACTCTGGGGGGCTGACAGGATACGGCAATCCTGGTGGTGAAGGGATTTGGTATAATAACAGCCCCGGATATGGGAATGGCGGGGGAGGTGGGGGTGCTGGTGGCGCTGGTGCAAGTGGAAACAGCAGAGCCGCTGGAACTTATGGCGGCGGTGGCGCAGGAAGAACCTATAGCATTTCTGGTTCACCAGTGACTTATGCCGCAGGAGGAAATGGTGGACCCGGTCGTTCATCCTCACCTGGAATTTCTGCAGCACCAAATACTGGCAATGGTGGAACCGGTGGAAATACAAGTGGTGGTGCTGGTGGCTCCGGTATCGTTATCGTCCGCTATCCATTGTAAACCAATAACATCGTTTGTAATAAATCCTTCTTCATAAGTAGAAAAGCATATCAAAGGAGGTTTTATGTGGAAGGCAAGGGTGTTTGTGAGAATTCTTTTTATCAGTTTGATTTTTACAGGGGCAATTCCAAGGATGTTAAACTATCAGGGCAAACTTACCGATAGCACAGGCACCGGCATAAATGGGACCCTGCCAATGACATTCAAGTTGTATACCACCCAGACGGGTGGAAGCCCAATCTGGAGCGAAAACCAGAATGTGTCCGTGACAAATGGTTTATTCTCTGTGCTTCTGGGAAGCTCGGTTCCATTTCCCGATAGCGTTGATTTCTCAACCCCATACTGGCTTGAAATAGTCGTGAATGGCGAGCCAATGGAACCACGAGAACAACTGACCTCTGCACCTTACGCTATCTATGCGGATAGGGCGAACAGGGTTGTTAATGCTATCCAGTCGGTGTTTTCTGATAGCAATGCCACACGACGAACGGGAAATTTCGTTTTTCGGGCTGGACACGGTGCTACGCTTTCGGATGATGGCAGCAACATTTATTTGACCATCGGCTCCTGTGGGGGTTCCTCTGGGGCAACGCCAAATATTTACGATGTTCTTGTTGCAGGGAATGACGCTGGCGGAAGGAGAATCATAAACCTTGCAAATCCGGATAGCCCACGGGATGTTGCCACTAAAGCCTATGTTGATAGCCAGAGCGTTAGTTCGATCACAGGTGGAGCGGGGCTTTCGCCAGACACACCCTCAAAAGGGAATGTCACGATGCATATCAATGTTGACAACGCAACAATAGAGGTTTACGATGATGTGCTTCGTATTAAGCCCGGTGGTGTTGGAACCTCACAGATTGCTCCAGGGGCAATCACAACGGAATTGATCTCATCAAATGCAGTAACTACCGAACAGATAGCCCCCGGAGCGATTACAACTGAGAGGATTGCCGAGGGGGCTATTAGGATAAATCAACTCGCGGATTTTGATATATCCGGTGCTAATACGGGCGATATAATGTATTATGATGCGAGCGTTTCTAAGTGGGTGCGGCTTGCGCCCGGGAATCCGCATCAGGTGCTTGAGACTCGTGGTGCAGGTTCGCCCCCAGGCTGGGTTACCCCAGAAGCGCGCGCAATTTACAATTTCATCCTTTCTGCGTCCCCCTCAAGCGGCAGGATTCCTCGCGGCGACTCCACAACCATTAGCATAAACGCAACCGAGGTTCGCGGCGAATCGCCAGAATACATCCGCTTTTATGCTGCCGGGCTACCGACCGGGGCGACCGCTTCTTTCTCCCCGGATAGTTGTCAGCCTTCGGGTGGACCACCTCGTGCCTGCTCCTCCACGATGAAGATACGAACAACCGGTAGCGCAAGCAGTGGAACCTACGCCATACCGATAACAGGGGTTGCAACTGGCGGCGCAACCGCAACGGCAATATACACCGCAAATATCGGCGTCCCGGGGAAGGTAACGGGGGTTACAGTTAGTGGGTGTTATAATCTTAATCGCATAAATATTACTTGGTCAACCCCTGATGATGGTGGCAGCCCGATAACGCACTACAATATATATCGTTCAACGAGCTCAGGGAACGAGGTATATTATACATATGTTCCAGCGCCGACAACGACATTCAGGGATACGAATGTGACAGTTGGGACTACATATTATTATCAGGTTTCTGCTGTGAATGCTGTTGGCGAGGGGGATAGGTCAAATGAGGTAAATATTACAGCGGCAGCGTCTTCTCCGCTTGCGAGTTGTAAGGCAATACTTGATGCGGGCTGTAGCGCAGGTGATGGTGTATATACGATAGACCCGGATGGTGTGGGTGGGAATGCGCCATTTCAGGCGTACTGCGATATGACTACCGATGGTGGAGGATGGACAATGTGCCTTACCGAAAGAGATAATATGCCCCATATCTCATCGGAATATACTTATAGGGGCACCTTTGGAACCCCCGGTTATAGAACTGATTGCCGTAATATCCCATTTTCTGAAATCTTATACATCAATCATGATAATGGACAAAAAGCCTGGTTCACGCGACAAAGCCCTGGCAATATTGTTATTTCTTCCCTCGGTTATTGCACAAACGGTAGCGCCACCGGGCTATGGACTGCTCACGGCGTAGCTTCAACATCTTATAATTACCAATTGAATATATGCGATTGCAATATGTATGTTGGGCTTATGATGAGCGGGTATACAAGCAACTGTTGGAAGGATTGTAACAGCTGGTGCTCTGATACCGGTTCGCCTTATTTCAGGTGGGATGGCTCAAGCTCCTCAGATTACAATGGCGTTGCCTTTAATGAAAATGGACATCGAAATGTTTCCAGTAAAACTATGTCAGCAGGGATAAGATAAGCCCCTTTGACTTTGCCACATAAAAATTAACCCTTTGCGCCCAGACCCAAATTATAATTAAGCATCAATAGTCAAACAAAAGGTTTAAAAATTATAGCCTGAAAGCCGGGACAAACAAATACAAGGCTTGATTCTTACAAATTGTCCCATTATATTTATTTACATAAAAAGGGGGTTTAATGAAAAAACTCGCTTTCTGGCTTACACTTTTAAGTGGCATTTGCCTCGCACAGGAAATAACCGAGGTGGGAAAATCAGGCGGTTTTTACAGCATCCAGAGGATACAATACAAAACGGGAAAGGTATTCATTATTGACTATTTTTCACTAATCGCGCTTGATGTCACAAACCCATCATCACCACGAATCCTTGACAGCATTAACCTTGGCGATTGGACACTCGCGATTGACACCAACGACTCCACCGCATTTGTCAGCTACGGAAACAATCTCGCTGCAATAGACATCCGAAACCCCTTACACTTAACCCTTATTTCCTCATACCCCACACCATACTACATATACGACCTCAAAACGAGAAACAATTACATCTACTGCGCCAACTTTATGAGGTTTGCAATTTTACACTTTGATGGTGAGTTTAATTTTGTCGGCGCGCTACCCACAGCCGGGCAAAATAAGGCTCTGGATATAAAAGGTGATTATGCATACCTCGGGGAGGACCAATCGGGACTTTACATCGTGCAAATAGATAATCCTTCATCCCCGGCACCCTTGAGCTATGTTGACACCCCCGGCTGGTGTGTCGGGGTTGAGGTAGCGGAAAACTACGCCTATATCGCCGATGCAAGCGTCATCGGAACCCCGGGCCAGGCATCGGTTCAGGTTGTTCGCATTGATGATGTCTTTAATCCCACAATTGTCGGAAGCTATATTTCGAACGGGGGGAATGTTTTCAATGTCTTTCCTGTGAGGGAAGATTATTTAATCGTTGCGGATGGTGCTGCGGGAATTAAGGTCCTTTCAATCGCTAATCCTTCCCGTCCAACCCTCGTAAGCGAGATAAGAGGGCTCGGCACTGTCAGGGATGTCTGCTACTACGACAACTACATCTACGCAGCCTGCGAGGACACATTCAGGGTGTTCAGATGCGAACTCGGAAGCATTATCCCCCCTGATACAATCCCGCCCGTTGTAGAACCCGTTGAGCCATTAGACGGAACTTTTAGTTCAAGGGCGTACCAAAAGATCAGGTTTCGGATTTACGATAATACCGCAATAAACACCGCGTCAATAAGTATTGCAATAAACGATGCAGAATATCATTACCCCTCGCCAGAACTCTCCTTCAATGGGGATACACTCGTATGGACCCCGTCGGTTCCATTTGAAAATGGCGAAATTGTTCGCGCGAGAATTACTGCTGTATCTGACACATCCGGCAATCCAGCGAGAAATCTCCCGGTATCAATCACATTCACAATTGACCGAACACCCCCCATAATCTTTGACCCATCGCCATCGCCAGAAAGCACAACCCCAAACCTGCAACCGCCAATTCAGGCAACAATAATCGATTCCATCTCAGGGGTGGATTCCTCAAGCATCCGACTAACAATAGATAGCATACCGGTCTCACGCTTCACATTCAGCGAAAATCGCTTAAGTTTTATCCCCTTTACGCCCTTCCGCGACCAGGATACCATATATGTTTGCGTTAGCGGGGTTTCGGACGCAATACTGTATGGTCCGCCAAATGTTGCGCCAGATTTTTGTTGGCGATTTTTCACATTAAGCACGATCCCCATCCCGGACACAATTCCACCAACAATAAGCCTCATAACTCCAATTCCAGGGATGTATTCCTCCTGCCCGCGCCAGCCTGTGAAATTTTTAGTGAGGGACAACACAGAGATAGACCCATACTCAATTGAGATAGAGGCAAACGACGAACTTTACACATTCCCCTCATCCTCGATAAGCCTTGAGGGGGACACGCTAAAATTCCAGCCACCCACAGAATGGGAAGAGGGCGAAATTTATGTCGAGATTGTTTCGCTTTCCGATACTGCCGGAAATGACGCCGAGGAGCTTCCTTTTTCGGTCTCTTTCTTCGTGGACTATACCCCACCGGTGATCTTTGCGCCTTATCCGCTTCCATGGTCAAATGTCTCTGATACTATCATCCGGGTGAGCGTTACAATCGTTGACAGTATCTCGGGGCTATCACCCTTAACCCCACGCCTCTTTGTGAACGGGATTGAAAGGCACGGTGCCACAATTACCGATCACCGCTTAGAGTATCTTTATACGCCTGCCCCCACAGACACTATCGCCCGCGTTTGCGTCACAAACGCTCAGGATAGAGCCTGGGGATGTGGTCCCAATATCGCCCCCGATTTTTGCTGGGCTTTCTTTATTAGAACCGCGGTAAACGAAATTGAGGGCTTGCAATTCTACATTGGACCACTTTATCCCAATCCGTTTAATTCGGCCGCTTTGCTCCCATATTCTTCAGGAAAGCCATCAGATGGGGAACTCCTTATATTTGATCTTACCGGAAAAATTATCCGAAGGGAACCGCTAAGACTTTCTGACCACGGCGTTATAGAATTCAATCCGGGGCAAAACGCAAAAAGCGGTGTATACTTTTACGAACTCAGATGTGGGAACACGATAAAATATGGGAAAGCGTTATTCATCAAGTAATATGACACTAAAAGAGATTATCCGTGAAGCCCTTCGTGAGGATATCGGGAGTGGCGATATAACCTCAAACCTTTTTGTTCCGCCCGATGTTCACGCCCGCGCTTTTATAGTAGCAAAGCAATCCGGGGTGCTCTCGGGCGCAAGTGTAGCAAAACAGGTATTCAAACAGGCTGATTCGTCGCTTGAGGTGATAGTTCTGGTTGAGGATGGCAGACGAATAAAAAAGGGCGAAAAGATAATCAGCATCAGTGGACGAGCCCGCTCAATCCTTATGGCGGAGCGAACCGCGCTCAATTTTTTATCGCATATGTCCGGGATTGCAACGCTTACAGCAAAAATGGTAAAATCCCTTGAAGGTAGAAAAACATTTCTTCTCGATACGCGCAAAACTACCCCGCTTTTGCGAGCGCTCGAGAAAAAGGCTGTGCGTGATGGTGGGGGGAAAAATCACAGAGCGGGGCTTTACGACAAAATTCTCATAAAAGATAATCACATACTTGCCGCCGGCGGGATCGACAATATCCTGAAACGGATTGATGAGATCCGCCAGAAGGACGAAAAAATATTCATAGAAATTGAGGTCTCAAACATTTCCCAATTCAAAAAAGCCATAAAACACAAAGTCGATTGCATAATGCTTGATAATTTTAGCCCGGCTATGGTAAGGAAAGCGGTTTCGTTGAAAGAGAAAATGGGACAAAACTCGGTCAAGATTGAACTTTCAGGCGGGATAAACGAGCGAAATATCGTGAAATTTGCCTCACCTGGGGTTGATTTCATCTCATCCGGTGCGCTAACCCATTCTGCCCCAGCACTGGATTTCTCGCTCGAACTAAGGATAGAGAGCACTAAATAGTATGTGGGTAGGCAAGCGAAGGATAAAGCTTGATATTGTGGATTCCACAAACGAATACGCAAAACGGCTTATATCTGCGGGGCTTGCCCTGGATGGCGATATAATTTGCGCAGAAGAACAAACAGCGGGACATGGCAAAGGCAAACGAATGTGGTTCTCGCCTGAGGGTGGATTGTATTTATCGGCAATAATTGATGGCAAATATAAATCCCCATTCATCACCTCGGCAATCGCTGTCGCTGTTTCAAATGCTATCGGGAATAATGTCGAATTAAAATGGCCCAACGATTTAATGTACAGCGGGAAAAAACTTGGCGGGATTCTCACGGAGGAGTTCAACGGGTTTTTGATAATCGGGATTGGGATCAATACATTTTCTGAAAGCCTGCTTGATGGCGAACTTCGCCTGCTTGCAACATCAGTAGAGATGGACAAAAACGAAAAAGAGCGCCTTGTAGAAAAAATAATCAAGGAACTAAATCGCGTGCTTAGAAGATTAAAACGGAAGGGCTCCACTGACCTCGCAAGGAGATGGAACGAAAAAGCATATCGGCTCGGAGAGGAGATTTTCATTACCATGGGGAATTCCACAATAAAAGGGCGATTTGCTGGAATAAACGAAGCGGGACACTTACTCCTTGAGATGGGGAATGAAAAAATTTCAGTAGAATATGGCGAGGTGAACTTTGTCAGCGATAGCGGTAAATGCTAAACGGAAAATCGTGATATTCGTGTATACTCTCGCCTTTATGGCGTCCACTTTAGGCGGATTTACGATATTTGATAAACTTATTATGCCAGGCGTCACAAGAAAAACGCGGACATTAGTTCTGCCGAATGTTGTGGGGATGAGATACGAGGAAGCGACGGAATTGCTCAAAAAGAGCGGTCTTAAGCCGGTGAAAATCGCTGAGGAGTATAGCTCGCAACAACCTTCCGGGGCTGTATTGTGGCAAATACCGGAGGGCGGGATTAAGGTCAAGCGAGGCAGAAAAATAAGGCTCGCTGTGAGCCTCGGAACAGAAAAGGTCATAATCCCGAACCTGAAAGGGAAATCCTACAGGCAGGGACGAATTGACCTTGAGAGAATGGGGCTTATAATTGGCAAGGTTGACTATGAATATTCGGGGGAGGTGGACGCTGACAACATTATATCGACAGCCCCAGCCGCGCAAACGGTGGTGAACAAGGGTGACACAGTCAATATTGTTGTAAGCCTCGGGATAATAACAGGAAAGGTCGTTGTGCCAAGCTTCGTTGGCTATCCAGTGACAGAACTCTTAGAGAGGGTGAAAGAGGCGGGGCTTTACGCAGACTCAAGTTGCATAAAGATAAGGAAGATACCAACTGTAAAACCCGGGACCGTCTTTCAACAATCGATTTATCCCGGCGAGAGCGTTCCACGAGGGACAAAGATTGAATTTATTGTAAACGAGGGTTCTCCCGAAGCAGAATAGAAGGTAAGATGAAAAATCACAAAAAACTCCTTGAGGAATTTGAACAGGACCTTCAATCTGGTTCCTACGATATAACGCTCAAAGCTGAACAGGTCCTTAGCTCCTTTATTGAGGAGTCACAAGGGCTTCGTATTTCGGATTTCCAGCGCGAACTTCTTGAGGTCTGCAGAAAAATCCTCGCAATTCAACCCCAGATGGCTCTCGTTCGCCATCTCGTTTCAGGGGCAATAAAATTAGCCAAACACGATAATGTAAAGTCCCTTGAGGCTTTCAAATCCTATTTTACAAACTTCAGGGAATTTCTAAAAAACTCTGTAGAAACCATTGCAAATAGTGCCCAGAGGAAAATTGAGCATTCAACAACGATTGGCACCTTAAGTTATAGCAAAGCTGTGAGATCTGCTATTTTGCAGGCGAACAAAAGCAAGAAGAAAATCAATCTTATCATATCCGAAAGCGTCCCTGGAAGCGAGGGGATAAGACTTGCGAACGAACTTCACAACGAGCACATAGAAACCCTCCTCATTCCTGATATGGCATGGGGCAAATATGCAAAATCCTGTGACCTATTTTTGCTCGGTTGCGACTGCATAACCGAAGGATTCATCATAAACAAAACAGGAAGCTATATCCTTGCGGTGCTTGCAAAAAATTTCTCCATACCATTTGTTGTCCTCGGGAGCAGGTTAAAGATTATGCCTGCGCGCTTCATATCCTCTTCCGAAATGAAAGAATCCACCCTTGAGAACTGGGGCACAAGGGTTAAGCCAGAGTCGCGGACCTCCGCTCCACTTTTTGAAGCCGTCCCGCTCGAACTTGTATCAGAAATCATCTGCGAGGACGGGAAACTTGAGGAAGAAAAAATCAGGGCAAAAGTGACGGAATTTGAGGAACTTGAAGAATTGATTCGCAAGATTTGAGAAGTGTGCGTAACAGGCGGAAAATATTGGTCATAATTTTAATATATTTCCTCTTTGCGGGAATCGGGCTTGAAGCGAGCGAGATACTGCTTGAGCACGCTGACAGGCTTGAGACAGAACGAAAAGGTGAGCGCGTTTATCTTTACGGTTCGGTGTCGGTGAAAAGCGGAGAAATTAGAATTAAAAGTCATACCGCTAAATGGGATAAATCAAAGCGAATAATCCAGTTTGTTCAGGATGTTACAATAGAATCCCCGGACTATCTTATAAAAAGCGATGACGTGCTTTTTGATGAGAATAAGGATATAGCCCGTACAACACAAGGCAGGGTTTTGCTTGAGTTCAAAAAACGAAGTGGCTCTGCAAGCGGAAACACCGGCGTACTTCTTAAAAGCGATAGCATTGCGATAATTATTGGCAATGCTTCCTTTACATCCCTTGACACCACCGATAGTGGGAAAGTAAAGGTTAACGCCGAAAGCCTGAGCTACGATTTCTCTCGTTCTGTGGGCAAGGCTTTCAGACACACAAAAATGACACTTGAAGACAGGGACGGCAAAATCAATCTCATAATGAACTGCGACAGCATGGTATATTTCGGTGAGGGCGAATCACTGTATGCGTACGGAAACATAACGCTCGAGAAGGATACGCTTAATGCAAATTCTGAATTTTTGAAATACTACCGGAAAAACGAGAATATATTAATGTGCGGGAAGCCCACTGTATGGGGAAAAACTCAGGAAATCAGGGGGGACACAATTCTTGCTGTATTCGTAGAAGGGGAACTCAAGTACGGCTTTGTTTTTAAAGATGCAATAACAACCTGGCAATCGGATTCGCTTCATCCCGAGAGGCTTTCAACCTTTGAGGCGGAAAGCGTTTATTTCACCTTTGTTTCAGGAGCACCAGAAAAAATTCACCTTTTCGGCACTGTCAGGTCAAAGTACTATCCAGTTGAACGCGACACAGCAACAACAAGCCTGAACACTGTGAGAAGCGATTCTGCTCTTCTCGTCTTTAATGAAGGCAAACTTGACTCAATATATTTCTGGGGTTCAGCAAGGGGGGAATTCATGCGAACGGAAAAAGGTAAGCCAGATTCGTTATTCTACGAGGCACGGACAATATCTTACGCGCCAGAGCAAGAAGAGGTAATGCTTTTAGGGGATAGTTATGTTCGCTACCATGACTTTGAGCTGAAAAGCCACAGGGTTGAATATAATCTTGATTCGTATATCCTCAAGGCTTACGGTTTCACAGCCGGGGACAGTGTATTGGGCAAACCTGTTGTTAAGCAGGGGAACGACGAATTTTTTGCAGACCACATTGACTACAATATCAAGAGCGGTAAGGGGCATATGTATTATGGGAAAAGTTCATCTGGTGAGGCATATTACTCTGGCGATATTGTTGCCCGAGCAGAAAAAGGGGATTTCTATATCAAGGGTGGTAGGTACACGACCTGCGAGATTAATTCGCCTCACTACCATTTTTACAGCCCAAAAATTAAGATGATCCGCTCAGAAAGGCTTGTTGCAAAAGGCGTTGTCCTCTACATAAAGGATCTTCCTGTCTTTGCGCTGCCATATATCGTCTTTTCATTGCAAAAAACCCGTCATTCAGGTTTTCTGCCTGTGGACATTGGAAACTTTGCCCGTGGGGAAAGATTTATCAGAAATATCGGTTATTATTATGCGCCAGGTCCATATTGGGATGGCAAAATAGCGCTTGACTACGACGAACTTACAGGCTGGCTTTTCAAGGGCTCTGTGAGATACGCTTTAAAAGATTATTTTTCCGGGGAAATTTCTGGCTCATACAAATTTGAATCATCCGAAGCGCTAACAAGCGAGCACAAGTATGCGCGATGGGATATAAGCCTTAACCACTCACAAAACATCTCAAGCACTTCATATCTTGGGCTACGGGGCAACTTTGTCAGCGATAAAAACTATTTCTACGATACCCGCTATACACCCGAGGAAAGGATGACAAGCACGCTGAACTCCGACCTTGTATTTTACAAGAACTTTGAACATTCAAGTTTCACAATCACATTTTCCCGCGAGTATAACATAGGGACAAACACAACAAGGGAAAACCTCCCGAGCATCCGATTCACGCGCTACCAACAAACTCTATTCAGGAGCGGCTGGCTAAAGAATTTGAATCTCTCTTATTCCGGCTATTTCCTGAAAAGGCACGAAACCAATCCGCTTTTCAATCACTGGGTTACTACTCAAGAATTGGGGCTTTCGTTCCCAGTAAATATTGAACCTTATGTGAATATCTCGCCGGGTGTCAATATTTGTGGCTACCTTTACGATTCCGACAAACAGGGCAAATATCTCCCATATTATCTTACCCTTTCACTCAACACAAATATCTCAACATCAATCTATGGCAATATCCCGGTGGGCATTCTTGGAATAAAGACACTAAGGCACATACTTCAACCAAATATAAATTTCTCGTTTCAGCCCCCCTCAAAGGATTATTCAAATTTTTACCCTGTCGGCGGGATAGCCCCCTACGCCAGCAGGATAAAACGCCTCTCATACAGTGTCAACAATATCTTCCAGTTAAAACTCAAACAAGCCGAAAGTAGAATAAATCTTGCCTCGCTCACACTTTCAAGCGGATACAACTGGGAAAACAAACTATCCCCTCTTGAGGACATATTTACTTCGCTTCGCATTGAGCCCTTTGCATTTTTGAATGTTGTCCTCTCTTCGCGCTTTAGTTGGTACAAAAACCAGCAGAAACTTGACCTGCCACGCTTTCTTGATGGTAGTATTACGAGCAATGCTTACATTTTTGGTGTGCAGAGATGGGGAAAGGATGAAGAGGGGAAAACGATAAGAAACTGGCAAATAAATCTTTCGCATTACTACTCAAAACGGGTTTCGCCCGATTTTGAAAGCCACTGGGCAAGACTTGCTATTTCATACTTTCTTACGAAAAACTGGAAGATTGATTATTCAATTTACTACGACCTAAAAGGAAACGAACGAGTTAGCGAAAATGTAACCCTTTGGCGTGACCTTCACTGCTGGGAACTTATGATAGGCATTATTCCAAGCGGCATTCGAGCGGGCTTTTTCGTAAGAATAAATGTCAAAGAGATCCCGGATATCAAGATTGAATACGGTAAAGGAAAAGTGTGGGGAATATTCTAAGGGCGAGATTTTCGTTATTTTTAGCCCAAAAAATTGCAAAAAATACAAAAAAAGTGCTTGACAACTTGAAATGTGGAATTTAACTTTCTAAAGTTAATGAGTATCGCGGTTTTGCAGAAGTAAACCTTTAAAAACCAAAGGAGGTGTAGGAGATGACGAAGGACGAACTCGTGGCAAAGGTGGCTAGCAAGGTAGACATGCCGAAAGTAAATGTGAACAAGATTCTCAAGGCGACGCTCGATTCAATTACGGAGGCGCTTAAGAAGGATGACAAAGTTTCATTTGTCGGGTTTGGCACATTTATGGTTGCAAAGCGCGCTGCCAAGATGGGAAGGAACCCGAAGACTGGCGCACCATTGAAAATCCCCGCTGCAAAGGTTCCGAAATTCCGTCCGGGAAAAGCCCTGAAAGAGGCTGTGAAACGATAAGTTCGGACGGCACTGATAGCTGAAGGGGGTGGATTTTTCCATCCCCTTTTTATTTTATTTAGGAGTATGGAAGGATATTCGCGGGAAGATTTACTAAAACTCCACGCTGAAAGCCCCCTTTTTGACCTCCACTGCGACACACTTATGAGTTTCCCACATCCTGAGGAGATTGTTTTCGGCAGGCAAAAAGGACAAACGGATCTTCCAAGATTTATTGCTGGCGGCTACAGGGGCGTGGTTATGGCTATGTATGTTCACCCGAAGGAGGAACCCGAAGCCGAGCAGGATTTGAAAAGGATGCTTGAAATATTTTTCCGCTTCCTCGACCTTGCGGAAGAAAAGGTCGGGTTAGTTTTGAACTACAACGACTTCGTTGAAAATTTCAGAAGCGGTAAATTGTCTGTCCTGCTTGGCATTGAGGGACTTCACCCATTCGGAACGAATCTCAAAAAAATTGAGGAATACCACAGGCGCGGGGTGAGAGTATTTACATTAACCTGGAACAACCGGAACAAATTTGCGGACTCCTGTCAGGATTCGTGGGAATGCGGGACGGATTATGGACTCACACAATTAGGACGAGAGGCAGTCAAACTCATAAACGAACTTGGCGGGATTATTGATCTGGCGCACGCCTCAAAAAGAACATTTATGGAAACATTGGAACTTTCCTCTACCCCTCCGATCGTATCTCACACAGGGCTCGCCTTTATGCGCGATTGCTACAGAAACATTGACGATGAGCAACTTGAAGCGCTCGGCAAAAAACATGGGGTCGCAACAGTATTTTTTATCCCCGAATATTTGAATCCTTCGGGAGATAGCGATATATCACTTGAGAAAGTCGTGCAGGGCTACAACCATATAAAAGAGCTTGCGGGCATTGACTGCGCAGCCATCGGCACCGATTTTGACGGAACAAATAATTTACCCTGTGGGATTGCTGGACCACAGGATATTTGGAAACTCTCCGCCGCTTTGCTCAACTCGGGATTTTCAGAAGCCGATTTGAAAAAGATTCTCGGGCAAAACTTCCTGCGCATCCTCAAAGAAGCCTGCCCATAAAATTTGCTCGTCCAAAGCGCAAGATAAAAATTGACTTTGACTTCAGCTAATCTTATACTTATATCTTATGAAAATTCTATATCGATATATCCTGAAGGAACAAATTGGACCCCTTCTATCCGGGATTGCGATAATAATAGCTGTCTTTATGCTTGATTTTCTTCTGGAAATCCTTGACCTGATTTTTAGCAAGGGCGCGGGGGTAGCGCCCGTGCTAAAACTATTTTTTTACAATTTTGCCTGGATGTTTGCGCTTGCCGTACCTATGGGGGTACTTGTGGCATCGCTCGTCTCTTTTGGAAGGCTTTCTCAGGATGGCGAGATTGTGGCTATCAGGAATGCGGGGATTCCAATTTACAGAATTATGGTCCCGCCGCTAATCCTGTACATTGTATTATTCCTGTTTATGATTTACTTCTCAGCCAATATCCTTCCTGATTTTAACTACAAAGCAAAAACCCTTATGGTGAGCATAAGCAAGAAAAGACCCACATTATCAATCAAAGAGAGATACTTCAACGAGGTAACAAGTGATTACACGCTTTTTGCCAAAAGGGTGAACTACAAAGAGAACAGGTTATACGGCGTGATAATCTATAACAAATCAGCGGGGAGATTTCCCCAGATAGTCATCGCTGATTCAGGTGATATGAAATACGATGAGAGGTCGGATGCGCTTTTTTTAAAACTTTATGCGGGCGAGATACACGAGGTTAAGGACGAGGACCCTGCACAATTCAAGCGGGCGCTCTTTCGGGTCCAGCGGGTTAAAATCCCGAATATAGGTTCAAAATTTGAGGAGGTGAGTTACATTCAAAAGGGGGATCGCGAAATGAACCTCGCCTCTTTACGAGCTGAGGCGGAAAAAAGGGGAAAGTTAATAAAGGAGAATGAGCAAAAAATTGCGGAACTCTCGCACGAGGGAGTAAACCAGGTTTTTATGCCCACAAACTACACTAATTTGAAAAAGAATGTTCGTACAATCCTTCTTCAAATAAAGGCACAAAGGGAAGAGATTAAATCTCTCACAAGACAAAAATACTCCTACCTTGTTGAGGTGCAAAAAAAATTTTCAATCCCGTTTGCCTGTGTCGTTTTTGCTCTTCTCGGTGCGCCCGTAGGGATCCTTGCACGTCGCGGTGGATATTTGACAGCCCTTGCAATTTCCCTTTTATTTTTCATTCTTTACTGGGCTTTTTTAATTGGCGGTGAGGAACTCGCCGATAGAGGAAAAGCCAATCCGGTGCTTGCTATGTGGTTCCCGAATATCGTTGTCGGAACAATCGCCCTATATTTCAATTACCATCTAATGTACGAAAGAACGCCAATAAGATGGATTGACTATATTACCCGTTTGAGGTTTTTCAAACGCCTTTATGCAAAGGGGGAACAATGCGAGTGATAGAGGAGATACTCGAGAGAGCAAAGAAAATAGGTGGTAAGGTTGTGCTTCCCGAAAGCGAGGACATCCGCACCCTTAAGGCTGCGCGACGACTTGTTGACGAGAAAATATCAAGCGTCGTTTTGATTGAACAGGAAAAAACATTTCGGGTTGCAGGCGAAAATAAAATTTCGCTTGAGGGCATAGAAATCCTCAATCCATTGACAAGCGAGCACCGCGAGGAATTCGTTGAGGAGTACTTTAATATGAGAAAGGAGAAGGGAATCACAAAAGAGGAAGCCTCAAACGCGATGAAAAATCCGCTGTTTTTTGGTGCGATGCTCGTTAAAAAGGGGTATGCCACATCAATGGTTGCTGGTGCGCTTGCCCCAACTGCAGAACTTCTCCGCGCAGCGCTTCGTGTTATAGGCAAAGCCCCCGAGGTTTCGGTAGTGTCGAGCTCCTTTATTATGGTGTTGCCGGAGTTCCGCGGGACAAAAGATTATGTGCTTATTTTCGGTGATTGTGCAGTAGTGCCAGACCCGACACCAGAGCAACTCGCCTCAATTGCATATTCATCAGCAAACACCGGGAAGCGGCTTGCTGGGATCCAGCCATATGTAGCACTTTTGAGCTTCTCCACGAAAGGTTCGGCAGAGCATCCACACATTAACAAGGTTCGTGAGGCTGTCGCAATAGCACATCAAAAATACCCTGACCTCATATGCGATGGCGAACTTCAGGTTGACGCCGCTTTAATTCCGGAGATTGGCGAACGAAAATGCAAAGGCTCGCCTGTTGCGGGAAAAGCAAATGTTCTTATTTTCCCTGACCTTGATGCAGGAAATATTGGCTATAAATTGGTTGAGCGGCTCGCTGGAGCACGAGCAATTGGTCCTATCATCCAGGGGCTTGCAAAGCCGGTAAATGATCTTTCTCGCGGATGTTCAGCCGATGACATAGTAGCGGTGGCTTGTGCAACACTTCTTCTCGCATAGGAGGAGTTATGCCTTTCTCTAAAAAAGCGCTCGCGCTAAGTTCATCCAAAACCCTTGAACTTACCGCACTCGCAAATAGACTCAAATCAGAGGGGAAAAAGATCGTTGCTTTTACCGCCGGCGAACCGGATTTCAACACACCCGAATATATCAAAACTGAGGCGCATAAAGCCATAGATAATAACTTTACCCGATACACGCCGTCACTTGGCACAGACAGGCTTCGGGAACTCGTTGCCGAATACGAATCAAAACGGCTCACAAGGAGGATAACCAAAGACGAGGTATTTATTGCTCCTGGCGCAAAATTCGCTATCTTCGCAACATTACAACTCCTCGTGGAGGACGACGACGAGGTAATAATCATATCTCCTTACTGGCTGTCGTATCCTGAAATGGTCACACTTGCTGGCGGGAAGACAGTGCTTGTTGAAACAAAACTTGAGGATGGATTCCAATTAAATCCCGAATCTCTTGAAAGCGCAATAACACGGACAACCAAAGCAATCATCATAAATTCGCCCAACAATCCAACAGGCGTTGTCTATACAAAAAATACCCTGCGCTCAATAGGGGAGATTTTGAAAAAGCATCCCTGGGTATACCTTATTTCTGATGACATATACGAGAACCTGATATTTGAGGGCGCGGAAAAAACTACACTTGCAGGATGCGAGCCCGAACTTTTTGAACGGTGCATAACAATAAATGGTGTTTCAAAAAGCTTTGCGATGACCGGCTGGCGAATTGGATGGGGCGTAGCTTCAAAGGAGATTGTCGATATAATCGGGAAAATCCTCTCGCATACGGTATCATCATCCGTTTCTATCAGCCAAAAGGCGGCTGAATCGGCTTTGGCTGGCAATATGCGCGAAGTTGAGCAAATGCGAATTCAATACGAGAAAAGGAAAAAACTCATATCTTCTCTTCTGAAAGGCATTCCGGGCGTGAGATTTGTTGAACCACAGGGAACATTCTACCTTTTCCTGGATGTAAGCCAATATACCAAAAACCGTTTCAAAAGCTCTATAGAGCTATCAAAGTATCTCCTCGAGGAGGCGGGAATTGTCGTTGTCCCGGGAGAACCATTTGGCGCAAACGGGTTTATACGCCTTTCCTACGCGATAAGTGAGGAGGATATAATAACCGGATGTGAAAGGCTTAAAGGTGCCCTATCAAAGATAGCGGAGCAATGACACGAGAAAAATAAAGAACGCGGATTGTGGACAAAACCTATGAGATATGCTCTTATTTTTATCCTTTTCGTCAGCCTTCTTGAAGCACAGCAATTCAAAACCACTGTCGGGCTCGAAACCATTCACATATTCCAGCAGTACAGAGTAATCGACATTGACACAAATATGTACACAAGCGAAGCAAGGGCTATTGTGGGGTTGAGCTTTTCGCCCGTGTTCTCAGGCGGAAATCTTTCCCTCTCAAATAATTTCGGGTGCGGCACAAAAACAATAAAGGATGACCTCTACGCGACTATCAACAGAAATTTTAAAAATTTTATGATAACCACAAAGTTAAATTTTTCTGGTGCCATCTATACTGTCGATAAACCGGGGTATTACGATTATGCTATTGGCAATCTCGCACTAAATCTTAGCCGAAACTATAAAAAGTTAAGCGCGATGATAAGCGCCCATACAGGGGGTAAAACCAACGAAATTACCGATTACGATTATTACGAATGGGGGCTTGGGAGCTCGTTAAACTATAATTTAAATCTTACCAATAGAATTAGATTTTATCTGTCATTTGATAGAAGGGATTATCGCGGGAATTTTTACAAATCCTATATGAGGATGTATCCGGGGCTTTCGCTTGAACTTTTATGGGGCGAGCGTTCGCAGGCTAATTTTGGCGTTTGGTATGACGCAAGAGCCGTTGACAAGCCCTACGAAGCTGAAAGCAATAATACTTTTACAATTCAGCACGACCTTTCTGCTCATCTCGGCAAAGATTTCTTCTTTATAATCAACGTCAATTTAGATTTTCGCACCTACAAAGTGCAGGACTTTGTCCATTACAACTACAGAGAATTATCTCTTCTCTCGGGGATAAAATATGACAATTTCACCCTAAGTTTGTCCTTTGCACCGAGTTTAAACTATTTCAATGCAGACACATTGTATTTCGCTGAGCCTTACTATGAGTTCGGATTTCAAGCCGCCTTCGGCATTATGAAATTGAAAAAAGTCTGGTTTGACATAACAAACGAGATTGGCAAACGAACATACTTTAACAAGACAGAGTTTAGTTTTTCAACACCATATACTTACTACAACATAACCCTGAACGGGAAACTATGGATCGCTAAAAATATAACATTCAACCTGTTCGGGAACTATTCCCCCGAATGGCACACAAACGCATCCGAAAACCTCGTTCTAACATATATTTCTGGGAATATCAAATACGAATTCTGAAAGCGATGCGCTTGTTGACAGGCGAAATAATTTTATTATCTTAAGGCAATTAAAGTGGAAAGGGGAAATATGGAGGACAAACCGGCACACAGAAGATTGCTTAATGGGGTATATGTTATAGGAGCAAAGCATTCTGGCAGGGTCAATGCGATGACCGCGGCATGGGTGACCCGTGTTGCATTTGAACCGCCGCTTATAGCCGTTGCAATTGGACCCGAACGATACACTCACGATATGATTGCGCAAAGCGGGTATTTCACGATCAATATTCTAAAAAAGGGGCAGGAAAAGATTGGGGCACACTTTGGTCTTCAGTCGGGGCGCGATACGGACAAGATGAAAGGGATAAAGTACAGGGAGGCTAAATCTGGCGCGCCAATTCTTGAGGATGCTCCAGCCTGGATTGAGTGCAAGGTGATAGAAAGGGTTAGCGCCGGCGACCACACGATATTTATTGGCGAGGTTGTGAATGAATGCGTGCGCGAGGATTTCGAACCCCTGCCATACAGAAGCGAGGACTATTATGGCTAAACGATTGTTATTAATAATACTACTCCCGACTCTCAGTTTTGCATATACCCCGGCTGCTCAATTTCTTTGTCTCCCATATTCGGCAATCGGGCATATCTTAGAGGAACCCTCAAGCGCAACCCCCTCAATTGATGGCTTTGTATATAATCCAGCCTCCCTTCCAACCGAGCATGGATTTTGCGGGAAGATCTCGTATATGAGATATTTCCAAAAAATTGACCAGTACTCGTTTCTTGCCTCATACAATTTTGGGCGATTTCGTGTGGGGCTTTCGTTCAAAAGTTTAAACATAAGTGATATAGAAAAACGGGACACCCCAACATCCGAGCCAGATTTTGTATTCTCAACCCATCACCTTGCCGCAGGGCTTCATACCTCATACGAGATACTGAACCACATAAGCATTGGCGGAGCCATTGTCCGAACATACGAGGACATTGACTATTACGAGAACGAGGCTACACTTTACAACTTAGGGCTTCTCGTCCATATAAAAGATGCCGGCGCTTCAGCCTCTGTGACAAATCTGGGCAATGTGAATCAGGTCAGGGCAAAAGCCTACAACGGACCGCTGACCTATCAGGGCTCAATCTATTATGTGCTTCCGATGGATTTAATGAATGGGAGGCTTGCGTTACACCTCTCCTTTGTGAAACCGGACTACACAAAATACAGCATAAAGTTTGGAGCCGCTTTTTCCTATAGTTTCGCAACCTTTATCGCTTGTTACAAAACAGGGATCGATTCAAAAGGGTTTTCGATTGGATTTGGCTTGCGCAAAGGATTATGGAATTTTAACTACGCATTTACACCATATAAGAACTCGCTCGGCTCGGCACATCAAATCAGTTTAGGGTTGTCACGGTGAAAATTAAACCGGCGACTACTTTTGTTTTTTCTCTGCTTTTGTACAAACTCATTTTTGCCTGGGGGAAAGTAATTGACGGTGGATGTATGTTATCGTCCACATTCTGCGAGCCGCGATGGGACCATTTTCACATAGGCGTTGACCTCCGAACACCACAGGGTGCCGGGATGGCGGTTTATGCTCCTGAGGATGGATATGTTGTGCGCGTAAAAGTTTCGCCCTACGGGTACGGGAAACAATTATATTTCAAACTTGTGAGCGGGGAGGTCATTATGTTTGCCCATTTGTCAGGGTTTGCGGAACAAATTGAGGAACTAGTAAGAAAACGACAGATGAATCTCAAGAGGTACAATGTTGAGTTATGGGCAAGAAAGGATGAACTCAAATTCAAAAAGGGAGAGATACTTGCGTACACAGGGGAGACTGGTGCGGGCACTCCACACCTTCACCTTGAATGCCACAACGAGGAATTCGGCATTGCCATAAACCCAATCTCAAACCTCAACACAAGCGACCATTGCCCGCCCGTTATAAAAAGGGTTCTTTTTATCCCGATTGGGGAAAAATCTTTTGTTCGGGGGGCTCAAGCACCTCTGAGTGTTAACGCCAACGCTTACGGGAAAAATTATTTTAGTATTAAATATCCCGTAAGCTTTATCGGTTCGCTTGCGCTCGCAATTGACTGCACCGACTTTACCTCGTCCGCAATCAGAAACAATCTCGGCATTTACAGCCTGAGCCTATTTGAAAACGATTCAATTCCAATCTTCTCGCGGACCTTTGATTACCTTCCGGATTCGCTTTTTTATCTCACTCAGTACGCCTGGACGGGGTTCGAGGGGAACATTTATTACAACCTTTTCGCGATGGATCTTAAAGCTGGCATCCTTGAGAACAACGGCAACAAAAGGAACCTGAAAATCGTTTGCGCCGACTATTTTGGTAACAGAGCAACCCTTAAGTTAGAACTTATCCCCGGGAAGAATAATCAGCAAAAGCGAAATGGGGTAATAAGCAAAAACAACGAGCTGGGCTCGCTTGAAGCAAATGATTCGCTTTTATCACTCGTAAATCCCACCCTTTCCATTATAAAGGTAGGTGATGGTTATTATCTCAAGATCGTCTCGGAAAGGGAGTTAACAAGTGTTCCCGCATTGATAGCACAATATACAGACTCAGCGGGAAAAGGACTAAAATCGGACACTATTTTTGCGGAAGCACGGGGTAATCATTCTTTCTTTGCGAGGTTTTTGCCGCCCAGGCGCTCGCGGAGAATGGCTCTTCATATAATATTTCCGCTCGAGGCAAAATCTACAATTAAAAAATATTCCATTGAAACATATTTTGTCGACACACGCGACAGGAGAATCATCAAGGCATTCGGGGGAAAATTCCAGGCGAGATTTTTGCCAGGGGCTTTGAGCGAACCTATATGGTGTTTCTTCCTGGAAGAATCAGGCTCATCATCAAAACAGCCACAATACATAATGTTTCCTGAAAGGCTTCCGCTTACAAGGAAAATTGAATTGGGCATAAGAATCCCGGAGGGCGAAAAACAAACGGGAATAATGATTGCCTCATCAAATGGTGGAAAAGCGCGGTTTTTGGGCGCAAGGATTGAAAATGGGTATGTTGTGGGAAACACATTATTTGGCGGGATATTTACTTGTGATCTCGATACTACCGCACCACTTATAAAGTTCCCGTTTGTCAATAATGCGAGAGTCAGAAACTTAAACCGGCTTTATTGCAGAATCAGTGATGAGGGGTCAGGTTTTGGTGGCGAATATACGCCGGAGTTGTATATTAATGGTGAATGGGTTCCGGCTGAGTTTGACCCGGAAAAGAACCTTCTTGAATACAGGTTGCAAAACCCGCTTGAGCCTGGCAAATATGAAATCCGTGTCGTTGCAATTGATAGATGCTCAAACAGAGCCGAAGCAAAAAGAACAATAATCGTTGAAGGACAGAACACTATCCCGAAAAAAACAACAATAAACCGGAAAAATCGGGGCTCAAAATAGCGGAACTTTTAGCAAACCGCCTAACGATGTCGGCTGAGCGCTTAATACTAACATATGGGGCAAATAAGAATCATAGCCGGGGAGTTTAAAGGTAGATATATAAAGGTGCCTGGATGTGCTCGCCCGCTTGAGGCAAAAGATAGAAAGAGGATATTTGATTTGCTCGCAGGCTACATTAGGGACGCGGATGTTCTTGACCTGTTCGCGGGAAGTGGTTCGTTCGGTATTGAAGCATTAAGCCGTGGCGCTAAAAATGTCACCTTCGTGGAGACAAACAGAAACGCTCTTGTGCTTCTCAAGAAAAACTGCCTTTCGGTTAAGCCTGACCTTTGCGGGGTAAATATTGTAAAGGAAGATGCTTTGAGATTTATTCAGCGCGACAAAAATAAATACGACATCATATTCGTTGACCCGCCGTTTCTTAAAGGCTTAGGCACGAGGATCTTGCAGGACCTATCAAAAATACTCTCGCTTCTCCATTCACATGGGATTCTCCTTTTGCGCCTCCACAAAAAAGAAGCGCCCGCCGAAAGCATTTTTAGCAGGGAAATCAAACTCGGCGATGGCATATTATATATCCACTATGCGCAACCTTAGAGGGATCCTGACAGGTTTAATTTTGCACTTGCTTTTTCTCACCCTGGCATATGGTGCCCGGATTTCTTTCAATATCAGTTTGCAAACCCGCTACAACTCAAACATATGTTCCCTTGGCAAAGCGGAACTCAGAGAATTCAAAGAATCCCCATTTGCTGAAAACAAATATAAACTCAACACCTATGATGATTTAATAACTAAGCCCCTCCTGCATTTGCAGATAAACCAGAAATTAAATGACCACAAATTACAATTGTGGCTGACCCCCTCTTATTCATTCTACCTGAAAAACAAGATAAAAAATTACTGGCAAGTTAGCCTGGGACTGAGGGTTTCACAGCGGTCAGATTATATGGAATTGTCTTATACATATATGCCCAACTATCACTATCGGACATACTTTGATCCGGATGCAAACAACTATATATGGTGCGTTTACGATTACAATAAAGTAAGCGTGGAATTTAGCAAGAGAGTGAAAAGGGATCTCGGGTTCAAGCTCGCATTTCAGAACGAGTTAAAATACTATTATGAGGGCTTTTATGAGTATGATTCGTCAAAACCCGCCGCAAGGCTTGGCGTAAAATATAGCTACGACTGGTTTGAACCAGAGCTCGGGTTGGGGGCAGGAAAGCTCATCGCAAGAGGCTACGACCAGCAGGGCGAAAAACCCGAATCTTCTGATGAATCCGATATTTCGTATAACGAATACAATTTTGATTGCGGGCTTGCACTGAAAGAAATTTTTCCATTTGAAATTGGTTTAGGGTTTTCGTATAGTTATTTAAAATACACAACAAAGAAACCCTCGGAGATTGACCCTTTGCATTTCGGACGAGAAGACCACAACTCTAACATTAACCTATCCCTTATCTTCCCGGACTTTTACGGTGTGCGCGTCCACACCGAAGCCTCCTTTTTCTGGAGAAAGTCTTACAGTTCCGTCTATCACGATATAGCATCCATAAAGAATTATTTCAGATTTGAACCATCCGTAAGGATAACTTACAGGCTATAAGATGGGAGATAGTATGAAAAAAAATTTTTGTGTTTTCGCCTTAATCTTTGTTATGGGCTGTGGGAAGCATCCGCTTGCCCCACCGAGTTCAGCAACAATCAAGCTAATCTCGCCGGAGAACGGTTCCGTTGTGAGAAACACACAACCAACATTTGACTGGGAAAAACCTTCGGGTGCCTCACTATACAGGCTCATAGTTTTTAACGCTACCGACACGCTTATAGATCAGACGCTTGCAAACGATTCGTATACTGCTTATCAGTTTCTCCCCCGGGGCGAATATCGCTGGCAGGTCTTCGGTTCAACCGATGGCGTCAATTTTGATATAGCATCGCCAGTGTGGAATTTTACGCTCTTGCCCGCACCATTCTACATAAGTTCCATCTTTACGATGCCTGCTCCGGTAAACGATTTATTTCAATATAGAGATTATATCTTCGCTGCGTGCAATGAGGCCGGGATTGTCGTTTTGAAGGTAACCTCGTCTGACTCGCTTTTGCTCATTGCAAGTGTCCACACAATGGACAAGGCAAAAGCGCTTGTTGCGGATTCGAGCTCAGGCTACCTCTTTGTGGCAGATTATCGTGGGAACCTCCTCGTTTACGATATAACCAATCCAGAAGCACCATCATTTGTGAATTCGCAGTTTGCAAGGCGTGTTGTGGATGTCAAATCCGTATTGGTTCGCGATACACTTTTTGTTATAGCTGCAGACGAGGACAATGGAATTCTCATCTTTTCAGTTGAACCCGGCGGATTTATAACCCAGCACGGTTCAGTTACGCCCGTTGGCGGGTACTGCAGGAGTGTTGATATAATGGACACAATCGTTGTTGCTGCTGCAAATGAGGTTGGCATAAAGATATTTTCATGGGCTAAACCCGATTCCCTTGTGCTCGTGGGCGAGCTTGACCTTCCGGGAACATCCCTTGATGTGAAAATTCATAATGGTAAAGCCTATGTTGCGCTTGGGCTTTCGGGCGTTTGCATCGTGGACATACACAACCCCGCTAACCCGCAACTTGTTTCAACCTACAACCCGCAACTGGGCAATTGTGTCGCTGTGAATATCTGGAATAACTACATCCTCGCTGTAATGGGGAGCGAGGGATTATTCGTATTCAACGGGCTTGAGGCTTTGCGACTAACCCAACAAATTGATATGCCCTATGCCTATTCAGCGCTCGGGATACAAAATGGGGTGCTTATTGGTGATAGGGATTGGGGAGTTGTGTGGGTAAAATAATTATGTAGATATTAGTAGAGGGATTTGCCTCACCAATCAATTAAATTACATATGCGAAAATTTTCGCCTGTACGCTGAACGCTTTCCAATAAAATCCGATAGCCTTATTTGAGATATGGCTCTGCAAATATGTAAAGCCGAATCCATTGGGAGGTGTTTATTGAGTTGTCAATGTCGCAGGGTGGAACACAGGGATATTCCAAACTAAGGTACAAATCACGACGCTCCTCACGGGCAACATTCGTTCCGCCACCCTGACCATCCTTCGAAAAAATATTGCTGTCCGCTTTTCTCGTTGAATCAGGAATAACTATGTCATTATCCGCGAAATCTCTTATATCAACACTCTGCGTAGTTGGAACAAAAATTGCGCTTAGCCTCATCGTGCCGTATCCCGCAAAAACAGAACAGACGGAAGCCGACCGCCAAACAATGTCGCCAGAAGCCCTTCGTATAAGGAGCGAATCATTTTCGGGGTCAACACGAAGCTTGAAAGTCAAAGCCCTTCCGCCATTGTTCCGCACAGTAAATCTTTCACCATATGAGGTCATCCTCCTTTTGCAGTGTGGACAATCACCGGAAAACAAGTTGCACTCCGTGTAGCAGGAATCCCTGCATGGTTCACTAACGCAGGCGTGATTACGCAAACACTCGTTAAGGCAGGTCAAATTCCCGCGTCCGAGCGTTGAATCCGATGGATAACAGGTAAGTTTTCCCATTGAAACAAACCCGGCTAAAAGGGAGTCATAAACAAGGGTATCAAGGCGCCATACAGAACGGCTAAGCTCAAAAGAAAGGGTGGTATCCTCAGGTGAGGGGATTATGTACCTCGGACCACGCACAGCATACTCGGGGAATATCGTAACCGCATCGCCATTATACGCCCTTATGAAATAATAGGCACCGAGAGCGGTTGTTTCTGTCAGTGTTGCGACTGCCTGATAAACAACGCCATCCACAAAATTGCTATCCGTAGCATCAACCCGCATCATCGGGAAAATCTCACCACTGTCAGCCAGAAAATTGTTCTTGTTCCTATCAAGATAAAGATTTAAAACGCTCGGCGGGCGGTTCAACATATCCGAATACTTAATCCTGAAATTTATCCGCGTTGTGTCATCAAGCACAAGATCAGGGGAATAAGGAACTGAGACCCCGCTTTCAAGAGCAAGTATAGGCGGATAACCCTTTCTATTTTCACGCCTCGGGGTCCCCCTTTCAATTGAGTAGTCCCAAGCATAGCCTGGCAGATAAAGAGTATCCCAGCCCTCGGCACGCGTCGAGGTCTCCCAGCTCGACATAAGATTTCCGGGACCAACTGTATCCGGAAGCCCCACAGAATCCTGCGGGAAACGCCTTCTTGCCATCGAATACCTTCTGTACCTCGTGAAATAGTTCACCCCCTCACTGGGGCGAGTCCCATCACCCGCCTGGTCAATAAGCACCCAATTAGAATCGGGACCATCATAAAGCCATAACTGAAGCCTGTTATCAAAAAGGTCAAAGGTATCACTCCCGGATGTCCAGTAAAGGTCTGTGCTTCCAGGTCCAAGGCTTGATAGCGTGTCCGAATCCCCAAAATTCGAAATGACAAAATATCCGCCCGGGTAAAGCGTCCCCCTGTTAATAAGCACCGGAACCTTTGAGTATGTGTGGCTTCCGGTATCGGGGGCATACCAAAGATAGAGCGCGAATGGATTATAGTTGAACTCTACGGTGTCGTTGCTGGCGTTGTAAAGTTCCACCCACTCATCGCTTCTCCTGTCCGATGGTGGAATGCGAAACTCGTTACATATGCTGCCCATCCACATAACCTCGTTTATTATAATCGAGCCCGGTCTTCTGTGGTGGTAATCTGATTTTGGGGTTGCGCGATCCGTAACGCCAGGATCAAGGTTTATTCGTTCATAAGCGGTATGCCAGGAACCCGCAAGATTCCCAGGACCAACAGAATCACGCCCCGATAAATGATAAATATTCCTCTCCATTGAGCGTTTCGTGGCATTATCCCCAGCAAGCGGAATCCCGGAACCATCATCCGCTATATCAAGAAGAACCCCTGTTGTATCGGTGCCCAGGAAAATTTTATACTGAACATCGCTATTTGTTAGTGCAAAATTGCTTGAGGTAACAATTGTGTCCGGTCGAACAGCAAGTATCGAGTTTGCGGTATCCTTTCTCGCTATGAGGAAAAAGCCCCCAGGTGGGATTTTCCCATGGTTCAGATTGAACATACGAAGCCGGGAGCCTGGAAGGTATTTCCAGACCGAGAGATTGTTCGCGGATATATCAAATGTGTCGCTTGTCATATTTCTGAGTTCAACCCATTCATCGCTTGTTCCCCCTGTAGTTGACCCTGTCCACATCAACTCACTGAAAATGATATTCTGGTAGGACCAACTTATAAAAATAAACGAGATCAAGAATAACCATCTAATATAAACTTTTGCTTTCATAAAACTCCCACCTTTGTTTTTGCGATTTCGTAGACTTGCATATAATATAATGTTTTTCTTTTAAATTTCAATATTCCTATAAAACAATTAGGCGATTGGTAACAGAAGCACATAAAACAGGAACAATAAAGAAAACCATTTCTCTAAATTCTTTTATTTACCAGGAATTCGTGCTTATTAAACTGTAGCCATTAAGCAATTATGCGAAAAACCCCTTTTTCTCCCTTCACATAAGCGCAGGGTTTCTGTTCTTGAGCCAAAAGCCACGAGCCAGAGTTCCTCGCAAAGTTCACCGCACCCCATAGAAGCTCAATGTCCAGTCGAGGAGGCTTGGGACGCTTGATGGGTTCGTGGTGGTAAGCCTTGCTCGAAGGCGGATGCGTGACGCTGTTATGCTCGATATATCCGCACCAGACGAAACATTGGACATTAAAACACTTCCGCCAGCATCAAGGATATCAATGGTGACTGATGAACCTGATGGCGTTTCCGTATTATATGTGATAGTATTCCAGCGACAGAGATATGCGGGCGATATGACCGGTGTTGTGGTTGTGCCAACACAGCTTTCCTCGCTGCCGACTGTCGCTGTTGGTTCGGGGGAGGCATATTTGGCAAACCTTAACTCAATTAAACCTAAAAAGGATGGATTATGTTGCTCAAGCATAAAGTTATAACTGCCACCCCTTGCCACACTGAGCTTATATGTGTAACTGCCCGCGGAGACAGGGTCAACCCAAAACATAGGACCCATATGGTTCCAGTCGCTGTGCTCATGAGCGATAAGTGCAAGCCCATAAGATGTCGGGCTAAGCTGGGTTGTGCCCCTGAATATCGTTGCCATTGCCCAGGAATCACCACCACCATCTATGGGTTGCGTGTCCATATTGGCTAAAAGAAGAAGAGGATTGCCATTTGTGGCAATTGAACTCGAAGCACCAACAACATCGGTCCACGAGGTTGAGGAATAGGTATCTGCACCTGTCGTTGAAACCGATTTGTAGTTAACCCCGCGCAATTCAATCGCAATTATGACTGATGGATTGTGTTCCTCAATTTGATAATTGTAGCTCCCACCCCTTTTTATTGCAAGGTCGTATGTATGAGTACCGGCGGGCGGGTTATCAATCCAGATCATGGGATGCATCTTGTTCCAGCCACCGTGGGTGCAAGTAATCGATAATCCATCCACAGTCGGCGAAATATTCGTCCCATTCCTCCGGATTGTAAGGTTCGCCCAGCTATCCCCACCCGTAGATTGCCCATCCGCATTAGCCAAAAGCAACACCGGATAGCCTGATGTAGTGATAGATATCTGGGTACCAGGGATCTGTGTAAAGGATGTTGAGGAAAACTCGTTCATCCCTGTGGCATAGGTCCAGCTGTAGTTTATTGATTTCAATTCGATGGCAATAAGCACCGAGGGGTTCGCCTCCTCAACCTGGTAATTGTAACTCCCGCCTCTCCTTATAGCAAGGTCATAAGTATGTGTACCTGCGGGGGGCGTGTCAATCCAGACCATTGGGTGCATAATGTTCCATCCTGCATGCATAACACTTATCGCATGCCCCCACTCTGTCGGGGAAAGGTTAGTGCCATTTCGCCTTATCGCAAAAGTAGCCCAACTATCACCTGTAATCGGCTGTCCATCAACATTGGCGATTAACAGCACAGGGTTCCCCGAGGTGGTTAGGGTTAAAGATGTACCCGGAATCTGGGTAAAAGAGGTTGATGAAAATTCGTTCATCCCCGTGGCATACACAAAGTTGTAGTTCACCGAATCGAGAACTGCGTTCATATTGCTTGCGGACAAAGCGGTCGGATTTCCGTAATACATATATATTGTTGAGTTTCCGCCCGGGATGCTCGGAACCTTTACCCAAACTACCGCCGAGCTTGATGCCACATAACTCTCCACCCAGTAATTCAATAGTGTAGTCCCATCAGACGCAGTAAACCGCAAATCACCAAAATCGCTACGCATATCGCTATCATAAGAGACATTTACCCGAACCTGGAAATCCGTAAGCAGTGACCCACTATTGCTTATCGTCACAGGTCGCCGGCGCGTCCAGGAAACATCATACCAGGAAGACAACGGCAACGAAACCTTGTCATCGCTTATGCTCACAAACTCATTGGTGTTAGCGCTGAAATCCGCTGTTGTCGTCTGCGTCCAGCTATTTATCCCGCTAATCACAAGCGCAAAGTTTGAACTCCTGGTTGTGCCACCAATAGCAGTAGCGGAAATGGTTATATTGTGCAAACCTGTTGTAGCGTCTGGCTCTGCAGTAAATGTCAGCGTAGAGTTGCAATTCGGCAGGCAGGAATCAGGGCTGAATACAGCTGTAACCCTTGTCGGCACACCGCTTGCAGAAAGACGCACCATCTGTGTTGTAGTTGATGTCCGTGTCAAACCCACATCAACTGTTGAAACATTACACGGCGAACCATAAATAGAAATCGTGTCCGCAAGCGGATTCAAAGATATCGAAAAATTGAACGCGTTCACCGTAAGATTATACCTTATCGTGTCGCTTGATCCCCCTACACCTGTCGCAACAATATCAATCGGATATTCTCCCGGAGTCACTGTCTGACTTGCAGAGGCATTCAATACAGTATAGCAGGTTGGCGTGCAACTCGTAGTAGTGAGGCTTGCGTTTATGCCCTCATGCATCGGACTTGGCAGAAGCGAAAAATTAACCATCTGCGGAACCTCTGAAATATTCGTTGCTGTTACCGTTACAGGCGATATGCTACCGCCCTGATCTATTGTGCCAGCCGACTGGCTAAGCGACAGTGTGAAATTATAATAATTAATAGTAAGGGTAAAGGTTGTCGTCCTCACCACCCCACCAGAGGTCATCACAGTTATCTGACAGGGATAACTTCCGGGCGGGGTCGTGATCGAGGTGTTTATCGTGAGCGTGGACGTGCACGACAAAATACAGCTCGTCGGGCTGAATGTAGCCACACATCCAGAAGGCAACCCCGAAACCGAGAATGTCACGCTCTCTGGGAAGCCGGTAATAAGATTGGCGGAAACCTGAGTTTCGGTCGTACTGCCCTGGTCAATCGTGGACGAAACAGGGTCAACGGAAACGGTATAATCAAACGGGATATTGACCGTGAGCGTGAATGTCGCAGTGCGAGCAACGGTTGCGCTTGTAGCAATAACCTCTATGTTATAGGTTCCCGATGGGGTCGCATTGGTCGTCGTTATCGTGAGTATTGAACTGCAGGTCGGGTCACAGGTTGCGGGTGAAAAACTTCCAGTTGCCCCTGTAGGTAGCCCCTCCACAGAAAACGAAATATGAGGGGTCGTTGCCGGCGTCAAAAGAATCACTGTAACCTTATTCGCGACACTGCTCCCTCTGTAAACTGAAAGCGAGGATTGGTTCACTCGCACGGCAAAGTCAACTGCTGGGGCTGCTGCTCCACCCGTGCCAAGGAATCGGACTGTGATTGTATCCCCGCTGTCGGTTAGCGTTGCCCCGCTATCAGCCTCAAAGCGGACAACACCACGACGCAAAAGAAGATTTGCCCTGGAATTTACACCCTGTATTGCGTTCTCAACCTCTCTTGAACGAATGCTATACGGGGACGCGACAAGCTTTTCACGCGGCAAAAATATCTCACCAGCAGCCTCTACCTCAAGCCAATATTGATTAGAAAAATCCACGCTATCAGGAAAGCCCGACAATTCCACAGAAAATAACCCCTGGCTTACAATCACATTCTCAATCGTTCTTTCCCAAAGTGGCATCCCGCCTGTCTCGCTCGTATAAAGCCGAAATGTAATCGGCAGGGTATCGTTAACCCCAATTCCAAACGAATCAACAAGCTTCCCCTGGTAATTGAAGCTTCTCGGCACCGCCACCATAAAAGCAAATGCCGTACCAATCAACAAAATTTTAAATATAGCCTTTGAGTTCATATTCACCTCCTTATTGTTCTCTTTATTATAATACAATAAAAAAAGGTTAATGCAAGTTCTTTTTTGAGGCAATTAGATGATCAAGTCTCCACCTTTTCTGCCTCATTGAAATGCTTCAATCCTCAAACCACGAAGAAACGAGCCAAAAACCAAAAGCCATAACTAATCCCATCAGAATCTGCCCCCGTACCTCAGCGCTATGTTCCCTCCTCCCAGCTTGCAAGATACCTTTCCTGCTCCTCGGTAAGTTTGTCAATAGTAATGCCCATCGTCTCAAGCTTCAGCCGGGAAACCTCCCTATCAATTTCCTCCGGTACATCGTAGACCATTGGCGTTAATTTCTTGCCACTTTTGATAACATATTCGCCGGTCAAAGCCTGAAGTGCAAAGGACATATCCATAACAGATGATGGATGCCCCTCGGCGGAAGCGAGATTCACAAGCCTCCCCTCAGCCAGAACATAAATTCGCTTCCCATTTGTGAGAAGATATTCATCAACAAACGGGCGAACATTCTTCCTTACAGACTTTGCAATCCGTCCAAGCCCCTTTAAATCCAGTTCAACATCAAAATGCCCGGAATTACAAACGATAGCTCCGTCCTTCATAACCTCAAAATGTTCGGCACGAATCACATTTATATTCCCTGTAAGTGTGCAAAATATATCGCCAATCTTTGCGGCTTCAGCCATAGGCATAACCTCGCAACCATCCATAACCGCCTCAATCGCCTTAACCGGGTTAATCTCTGTAACAATTACCCTCGCCCCGTGCCCTTTTGCCCGCATAGCAAACCCACGCCCACACCATCCATAGCCGGCAACAACAACGATCTTTCCGGCAATAAGCCTGTTAGTCGCACGAATTATACCATCAAGTGTTGACTGCCCGGTGCCATATCTGTTATCAAAAAGGTGCTTGCTTTGAGCATCGTTAATTGCGAAAACGGGAAACAACAGGGCACCGGATTTTGCCATCGCCCGAAGCCTGAGAACACCGGTTGTTGTCTCCTCCATACTGGCGAGAATCTTTGATGCGAGTGTGTCACGATATTCCTTGTGGATTGTTGACACGAGATCCGCACCATCATCGTAAGTGATGCTCGGGTTATGCGCGAGAACAGAACGAATATGCGAATAGTACTGATCGCTCGTCTCGCCCTTTATAGCGAATGTCGGAATCTCATAATACTTCACAAGCGCCGCCGCAACATCATCCTGTGTAGAAAGCGGGTTGCTCGCGCAAAGCCTAACATTTGCCCCGCCTTTTTTAAGCGTTAGCATCAAATTCGCGGTCTCGGTCGTAACATGCAAACAGGCACCTATACTTACCCCATCAAATGGCTTTTCCCACTCAAATCGGGCTCTAATCTGTCGCAACACCGGCATATCTAACTCCGCCCATTCAATCCTTTGCTTCCCAAGCTCAGCAAGGCTTAAATCCTTTACATCGTATTCCCTGTTCATCCTCTCTCCTTCTTGTTCGTTGATTTTTAACCATCCTCGCGAATAGCTTGCATCAGCGTATCCTGGCTTTTAGTTCGTCAACCTTGTCTATCTTTTCCCAGGTAAATTCGGGCAAATTCCTCCCGAAATGCCCATAACAGGCGGTCTTCGCATATATTGGGCGAAGGAGTTCGAGGTGTTCAATCATTCCCCATGGCGTAAAATCAAAAACCTCTTTTACAATACGAGTAAGTTCCTCATCGGGCATAATCCCGGTGCCGAATGTATCAACATATATTGATATGGGTTCCACAACCCCGATAGCGTAAGCGACCTGGATTTCGCATCTTTTCGCAAGCCCCGCGGCAACGATATTCTTTGCCGCATAGCGAGCCATATAGCTTGCAGAACGGTCAACCTTCGTCGGGTCCTTCCCGGAAAAACACCCCCCACCATTATGAGCAAATCCACCATATGTATCAACAATGGTCTTCCTCCCGGTGAGACCTGTATCCGCAACAGGTCCCCCAACAACAAATCTTCCTGTAGGATTAACATAGTAGCGCGTATTTTTATCAAGGAACCCGGGAGGAATTACGGGCTTCACAATGTGCTCAATGACATCCTCTTCTATCTTCTTAAGCGTGACATCCGGGCTGTGCTGAAGAGAAATAACGATGGCATCAATGCGAACTGGCTTATCATCAAGATATTCCACAGTCACCTGCGTTTTACCATCAGGGCGAAGATAAGGGAGGGTTCCGTTCTTGCGGACCTCCGCCGCGCGCATCGCAAGTTTATGAGCATAAAGGATTGGCGTCGGCATATATTCCGGGGTCTCATTCGTAGCATAGCCAAACATAATACCCTGGTCGCCTGCGCCCTTCCTGTCAACGCCCATCGCTATATCCGGGCTCTGCCTGTCTATTGAAACAAGAACACCACAAGTCTCCCAGTGAAATCCCACCCTCGGGTCGGTGTAGCCTATTTCTCTTATCGCCTGCCGCACTATGTCTGGAATTGGAACATACGCAGCGGTTGTAATTTGCCCCGCCACAATAGCAAGCCCGGTTGAGCAAAATGTTTCGCACGCCACTCTTGCCCAGGGATCCTCTTTGATTATAGCATCAAGAATGGAATCGGATATTATATCCGCCATCTTGTCGGGATGACCCTCTGTTGTCGATTCAGATGTAAAAAAGTATCTCCCGTTCATTCTCTCTCCTTTTCTCTTTCCCATTGCAGGAAAACCTGCGAACAATCACCTATATTTAATCTATACCGCCTGCCAACAAATGTAACCTCGTTTCCTATTATTGAACTTTCGAGAAGGCATCGCTTAAGATGGCTTGAAGAACCAACTATTGAATTGCTTATTATGCTTTCCTCAACTATCGCATCCCCACCTATTGATACATAAGGACCTATAATTGAATTAGAGATCTTTGCGCTTTTAGCTATCCAGGATGGCTGAAGCACGATGCTGTTTTTCGTTTCTGCCTCTACTTTTGCGGAATTTTCGAGTAATTGACGATTTGTTTCTATAAGGCTTTCGGGGGTTCCGCAATCATACCACTTTCCTACCGAAAACCAGTAAAGCTTTTCTCCCCTGCTTATCATAAGCGCAAGGGCATCGGTAAGTTGGAACTCCCCGCGGGTTTTTATGTTTTTCTCGATAAGCTCGCTCAGAGCAAGTCTCAGCGGGCGTGGGTTGGGAAATACATAAATCCCCGCAAGGACATAGTTAGAGCGAGGAGATAGGGGCTTTTCCTCAACACTCACAACTGTAGCGCCATCCAGAATAGCAACACCAAACCTTCGCGGATCCTCAAGTTGCACAAGTCCAACCTGATTTGCTTCCGCCTCGATTATACGCCTATCCGGCATCTCTACAATTGTATCGCCAAGCACAATAAGGACAGGGGAATCCTCGGTTATCTCAAGCCCGAGTTTCACTGCGTACCCGAGCCCGAGAAGCTGTTTCTGCTCAACAAACTCGGAGGTTTTCGGGTAGTGACTGTTCACATAAGAGCGGATTTTTTCGCCCATATAGCCAATAATGAAAACGAAATCGCTTATCCCCACCTGTATAAGCCCATCGAGAATGTGAGCAAGAATAGGTTTGCCCGCGACCGGCAGAAGGCACTTTGGCGTTGTGAGGGTAAAGGGTTTTAGCCTTTCGCCAACTCCTGCTACGGGTATTATCGCTTTCACTTGCTCCCCCTGAATTCTGCTAATGCCTTCTTGAGCCTGTCAATTATCTGCACCGGCTTCGGGTCAATCCCGTTAAGTATCGCAAGGTAATAACTAACAAAATCCCCCAACTGGATAACTGAAAGCATCCTTGTGAGAAGATTTTCGCCCTTTGTGTGAATGAAAATTGGCTTAACGCCAAGTTCGGTCATCACGCCCGCGATAAACTCTGCGCGAAATATATTCCTCGGGTGGTCGAAGGAATCAAGAATTATTACGGGCTTTAAGTGGGGTGCAAGGTTATAAAGTTCCTTCCAGCCGACAAGCTCGTTGTGGTTGTTCTCGGGGAGCACTGCGGAATATGCTAACATCTTGGCGTTCTCGTTTATCTGCCCGCGGAAACGAATGCCAACGACCTCAAAATGCCTTGTTGTAGTATATATAATGGGAAGGTGGCCGTGGAGTTCAAGGGCGATCCGCTTTGCAAGATTCTTATCCTGCGGTGAATCAGGAGCAAACTCTTTAGCCTGTGCACGCAAAAATTCTACAGCCTTTTTTATATCCAATCTTTTATCTTTTACGAGCCCGAGCGAGTTTAACACAACAAGAAGCGGTGCAAACGAATACCCCAGAGCAGAGCGTGGCGGAAGCCCCGATGGAATCCTCAGAAATGGTATATTCCGCTCCGCACAAAGACGCTCAAGCATACCACCCGTTGAAATACCAATAATTTTTGCCTTTCGCTCAAATGCCTCGTTAAATGCCGAAATTGTCTCCTCGGTATTACCAGAATAACTTGAGGCAATCACAAGGCTTTCGCTATTAACAAATGCGGGCAGGTCATAATCACGGATAACAAGAAAAGGCTTTGTAAGTTCATCTGCGAGATAGCACCGCAGGAAATCCCCACCGATTGCGCTCCCACCCATTCCACAAAGGACAATAGATTCAGGCTCAAATCCCTTTAACGAATCTGCAGAAAATGATTCGCCAATCCTCACCCCCTCAACAAGCTGCTCGTGAAAATTCATTAGTAAATCAATCATATTATCGCGGTCAATTTCGCGCATCTTTTCAAAGGGGTCCTTCATCTTTCCTCCTTATATAAGAACGAGGGCTTTTTAAAGACCATTTAAAAAAGAAAAGAAAACGGGATTTGTCAAATCAATTTGAGCCGTGCACCTTGAGTCGATTCCCTTATTTATTGGGAAGGTACCTTTGGGGCTCAGCCCAGGCACCCCAGCAACACCCAGAGGTATTCCTTACCGTTGCTTCCTTCCGGACCTGGCGGGGTTGGGGAACCCTCTGCCGCACTGGACCTGGAACCTCAACACCCCTCCAGCCCACTCCCAAAAAACAGGTGAACCTCGTCAAGGAGTTCAGACCCGCATATGGTGGATTTCGGGTTCAGGGAACCACCAGCTCCCCTCTTAGCACGGCTCCTTTTGAATATATTCATTCAACAAAAAATGTCAAAGGAAAATTTAACCGCACAACTTACACCGGGAACGCAAATTTTGCTAAATATTGTGTGTACACGTTTGAAACAAATAAAGCCCGCGCTTTCAAATCCTGGCTCCACTAACACTTATTGCCGGGCAGAATGTGATGCCCGACTCAATCTCTATCTTGGCAATCTGTAAGGTACTGAGCTTATTGATAACACCCAATACCCTTTGCCCGGGTACAAAAAATCAGTCCTATAATAAACCCTTCCATCATATCCGTAAACCGGCGGAATCACCCCGGCAAGAGAGGTAAGATCTGAAGCCGGAACAGCAAACGATGGTCCACTTATGAGATTCCACCCTGGCTGGAGCGTTCCGGAGATCTCGCCTATTGCAAGGGTATCAAGGATTGAGAATGTCGTATCGCCATAGTTAAGAATCCAGAAACCATAGCCAAAAGACACCGAACTTATACTGTCATATCTTTTTGTTGAGGGGTTGTAAACATAAGCGGGTGGTATTGAATACGGGAAAATATCCTCAACTGGCACGACAACATTGAAAGGCAAAGAAAGAAGGTTCCAGCCGGGATGAAGTTCATAAACTGCGTAGCCAACCAATCGTGTTTTAATAAGATACACATTCCATCCGCCGAAACCGAAACTTCTCGTCCAACCTGCAATGATATATGCGCCATCATAGGTATTGTCAACCGAGAAACCGAAATCGTGCCCCGAACCACCAAAAGTGTTTTCCCAAAGTAGATTCCCGCGCCCATCTGTCCTGACAAGATAAACATCATAATTACCCGCCGTGACATTGAATGTCCGCCCGACAAAGACATACCCGCTATCAGGTGTCACCGCAACCGCCTGGAACCAATCATCATCAGGTCCGCCATAAATCCTTGTCCAGAGCGTATCCCCTCGCCCGTTCGTTTTGATTACATAACCCTTCCTATCGGTGCCGCCAAAGGATTCTGTGTACCCAGCAATTATATATCCACCATCCAGAGCCTGTGCCACCGAATAACCATAATCCACCCCGCTCCCTCCATATGTTTTCGTCCAAACAGTATCTCCGCTCGCGCTTATCTTAAGAATATAAACATCATCCCTGCCCCTTGTACGGAACTGGGTTGAACCGGTCACAATAAACTCGTTATCCGATGTAAAGCAGACGGAATAGCCGAAATCCTCGGTATTGCTGCCAAATGTTCTTGTCCAGAGCGTATCGCCCCGCGCATTTATCCTCAAAAGATAAACATCGTTTCCACCAAAACCCATTGAGCGCGTGCTACCAACAACAATGAACCCGCCATCCGCGGTCTGAGCAATAGAATATCCAAAATCATCCGAGTATCCGCCATAAGTTTTTGACCACAATGTGTCGCCCGAGGAATTAAACCTCACAAGATAAACATCGTACCCGCCCGCACCAAAAGACTTTGTGTACCCTACAACCGCAAACCCGTTGTCCGATGTCTCCACAAGGCTATACCCATAATCGGCGTCAGTCCCGCCGATAACCCGTGTCCATAAGGTATCACCATTGGAATTAGTCCTTATAATATACAGATTGGGATTTGAAGGTGCGCCGGGACCCCATGAATATGTATTGCCAACAATGACAAATCCGCGATCATGTGTCACTTTTACGCAATATGCCTGGTCATCCTGGAATCCGCCGTATGTCCTCTGCCAGCCAGCACCAAAACACATCCCACAAAAAACAAGGACAAGAAGCCCAAAAGTTATGCATCTTTTCATTTGAACCCCCTTGTGTGCAATAATTTACTGAATAAGTTTGCCTTGGTCAACATTTTCAGGGACACAGCCGAAACAAGGAAGCTTCTTCATTTATATCAGATTTGATTCTTTCAAAATTCGCAGGGTTTCTTTGACAATGACGAGTTCCTCGTTTGTTCTTATGACTGCGACCTTTACCCTGCTCGTGGGCTTTGATATAAGCCCATTTTTACCGACCATTTCGGCATTCAATTGCGGGTCAATTTCAACGCCGAGAAACTCAAGATTCCTACAACAGTGCTCCCTTACAAGCGGGTTGTTTTCGCCAATTCCGGCTGTAAACACAATAAGGTCAACCCCGCCAAGCGCCGCAGCATAAGCCCCGATATACTTTTTCACACGGTAACAGTAGATATCAAATGCGAGTTTTGCCCGCTCATTCCCCTTCTCCATACTCGAAATTATGTCCCGCATATCATTGGAGACACCAGAAACGCCAAGCAATCCGCTCCTCTTGTTTATGATATTATCCATATCTATTATGTTAATGCCGGTCTTGTTCATAATGAAAAGCGGTACAGCTGGATCCATATCTCCTGCGCGTGTTCCCATAAGAAGCCCCTCAGCAGGCGTGAATCCCATAGAGGTGTCAACAGATTTACCGCTCTGGACAGCAGTAATACTTGCACCATTACCCAAATGGCAGGTGATAATCTTCAGCTCGCCAATATCCCTGCCGAGAAGTTCTGCGCCCTTGTGTGCAACATACATATGCGATGTCCCGTGAAACCCGTAGCGTCTTATACCGTATTTCTCGTAATAATGATATGGCAGACCATAGATAAAGGCGTATGGAGGGATATCCTTATGGAATGTAGTATCAAAGACTGCAGTCTGAGGAACAAGCGGCAAAAGGGACCTACAAACCTCTATCCCTTTCAGGTTTGGCGGATTGTGAAGTGGTGCTAAGGGGATACACTCTCTTATCTTTTCTATAACCTCATCGGTTATTAATGCGGTATCAATAAATTTCTCCCCACCGTGCACGACCCTGTGCCCCACAGCTTTTATCTCGTCAACCGATTTTATAACCCCTTGTGGTTGAGAGACAAGAATATCAAGTATAGCTTTTAGTGCCTCTGTGTGGTCAATCCTCTTGCCAAACTTTCTGCGATACGCCAACCGCCCCTCAGGAATATGTTCAAGTTCACCATCATCCTCACCAATCCGCGAAACTATACCGCGTGCAAGTCTCTGCTCGCCCTCCGATTCCCACAACTGATACTTTATAGATGAACTCCCTGAATTTAAAACGAGAACCTTCATCTTGCCCCTTTCTTTTATTCTTCGTTATAAGCGATATATTATAATGGGAAAAATCCAATTAAGAAAGAAGATTTTAAACCGCTTACATAGCGCAGAAATTACAAAACGAAGATTACAGACGCTACTGCGAGCTTATTCGTGTGAGAAATGGATAAAACACCTTTTAATTCAGGACTGGGCTTGAACACGAGGGAAAGACTTTTGTCATCCTTTATAAGCACCTCAAACTGACTGAGATATGCCCTTTTAAGAGGCGCAAGAGCCTTAACGCCAGCCTCCTTTGATGCAAATCGCCCTGCAAGGTGTATATACGGATTTTTTCTTGCAAAAGAGTAATCAAGTTCTTTCCTGGTAAAAAAACGACCAAGAAAGCGATCGCCATACCTTTTAACGCAATCTTCAATCCGTTGAATATCAACTATATCAACACCGTGAAGGATTCTCATTCCTTCTGCCATCGCCTGAGCATTTCAGCGTACTGGTCTGCAAGTTTTGCGGCTTCTTCTTCCGAGACCGACTCGCACATAACAGTGAATTGTGGATGTGCGGAATCGGGCAAAACCAAAACCCAGCCATCCTCAAAAAGGATGCGAACCCCATCAATTATATCCCGCTTGAGCCCGCTCGTCTCACTAATAAGTTCACGCATAATCTTCCCCTTTGATTTCCAGGAGCATATCACAACCCGCTCTTCACGGTAAAGAGAAGGGAAACCCTCAAGCAACTGACTGAACCTGATACCAGCTTTTGCGAGGAGTTCGAGTATTTTTACCATAGCAAACATAGCATCGCAAGCAAACGAGAAGGGTTTGAATATAAACCCGCCCCTTGTGCCAGCGACAAAATCAATCTCCGGGGAGGATGCTGCTTCCATAAGCGAGAGATGGTCATCTCTTGTTCTTGTGAGCCTCACATTATATTCGCTTGCCAGTTTGTCAATCGCCATAGTCGCAGAAATCGGCACAGCAATACTTTTTGCACCTGTCACCATAAGGAAAAGTTTTGTTACAGCATAAAGTTCCTCATCAGCATTAAGCAGGCGCCCATTTTCGTCGATGATATACAATCGTTCGCCTGAGGGGTCAATCATAAAACCAATATCAGCGCCGAGTGAATTCACAATTATAGAAAGGTCGGCAAGCTGGCGTTCAAGTTCGCTTCGCGTCTTGGTTATGCGGTTCGGGTCTATGTAGGCGTTCAAAGGTATAATCTCTGACCCGAGTTCGTCGAGGATATCGTGAAGTGCCTCTATTGCGCCACCGAAACTAAAATCAACCACGAGTTTGAACTTTTTGGCTCTAATTGGTTCAACATCTATAGAATTGAGAAAAGCGGTCTTGTAAGCCTCAAGTATACCACGCGGACGCTCAAGGGTGCCAATTTTGTTATAACTCGCCCTTGGAAAATCTTCACGGAAAAAGACGCGTTCAATTGACCGGCAGGTTCCCGCTGGCATATCCTTCCCGCCTGAAGAGAAAAATATTAAATCAATAACTCGTGCGTCATAGGGGGATTTCCTTATATGGACGCCAGCACGATATGAAGGGCGTTCACGAAGGCAGGCACGGATAACAGGGATTGGCAAAATTCCAAAATACTGGACGCGGGATCCAGCTGAAAGAAGCCCTGATATCAAAGCCCTTGCGATCATCTGGCTTGAGCGGTCGGAGTCCCTGCTCACAACAACCTCATTTCCAGCGCCAATATGGCTTCCAAGTACCCCGCCAAGTTTGCTTGCGAACTCGGGCGAAATCTCATCGTTGATTATCCCGCTTATCCGGGATCTGGTGAACATTTCCCCGGCCCACCTATCGCCCCAGATCAGGCTTGAGGACAACACCGCTCTGTCCTCAACCTCCTTGTTGGGCCATATCTTTACCCCGGGATTGATTATCGCCTCATCCCCTATCTTGCTGCCAAAGGAGATAATCGCATTTTCCATCACAATCGCTCGCTCGCCAACTCGAACCCCTGAAACGATTATTGATTCCCTGATATCGGAAAAATCGCCAAGCGAAACATTGTCCCAGATAATTGATGAGACACAACTTGAGCCAACCCCTATGCTTGAGTTATCCCCGATAATTGAATCTTTAAGCCTTGCACCCGGTGAAAGCTTCACCCCTTTGCCAAGATAAATCCTTCCCGAAAGTTCAACCCCATTTGGAATCTCGGGCGGCTCCTCTGCCCACAGTTCGCATCCGTGCCATTCTATTTTCCTTCCAGATTTCTCAATCCGCACCCTGTCATAAAGCGCATCAAAGCACGCCTCTTTGTAGTCGCGGAGGCTCCCGATATCACGCCAGTAGCCGTTCGCTATGTATCCGTACAATGGTTTCCCCTCTTTAAGCATAAGCGGGAACAAATCGCGCGAAAAATCGAATTCCTCGTTCGGAGGGATAAGGTCATAAACTTCGGGTTCAAGGATGTAAATTCCGGTATTTACTGTGTCTGAGAATACCTGCCCCCATGATGGTTTTTCAAGGAATCGCTCTATTTTGCCCTCGTTGTTGGTTATTACAATCCCAAATGCCAGTGGATTTTCGACACGGGTGAGCAAAATCGTAGCAAGTGAGCCCTTTGAACGATGAAATTCGAGTGCCCCACGCAAAGAGAAATCGGTAAGGAGGTCGCCAGAAATAACAAGCACTGGCTCATTTATATTATATGTTGTGATGGCAAATTTTACCGCCCCGCTTGTGCCGAGATCCGCTGTGGGAATTGCGTATCTCATCTTCACACCCACTTTTTCGCCCGTCTCAAAATAATCCTTTATAACCTCCGGCTCAAAATAAAGTAAACTCACAATGTCGGTTATCCCCTCCTTTTTTAAAAGTTTAATCACATATTCCATTATTGGCTTATTTAAAATTGGCACCATTGGCTTTGGCACACCATATGTTAGCGGTCTTAAGCGTGTCCCAAATCCTCCTGCCATTATTATCCCCTTCATTGTGCCTCCTTTTTTAAAAAGCAATACCGGACTTAAACCAGAGTCCCTGTTAAATTTTCGTGCTTAATATTCGGATATTTTCACCTGTTGTGCCACAGATATATTTTATCATAAAGTTCCATATATTTCAGGACGGAGTTTTTCCACGAAAAATCCAGTTTCATAGCCCTGCGTCTGACCTCATCAAGCTTTTCCGGTTTGCGGTAGAGTTCAAAAGCGGATTCAATCGCTTTCCAGAATGCTGGGGCAGAGAAAGTCTCAAACACAAATCCATAGCCATCATCGGGATGCTCGGTGTAGTCCAGGACTGTATCAGCCAGCCCTCCGGTTCGTCTGACAATGGGCAGTGTGCCATACCTTAAACTATACATCTGGTTCAGTCCGCACGGTTCGTATTTTGAGGGCATCAGGAAGAAATCCGCTCCAGCCTCAATCAGATGAGACAAACGAACATCAAACTTGAGATTAAGCGAAAGACTGCCCGGAAAAGCCTCTTTGATTTGACCAAGTGCTATGTGATATTTTTCGGCGCCAGTCCCGAGAATAACAACAAGCCCACCCAATTCAAAAATCTTGGGCAAAACCTCGCATATAAGTTCAATCCCCTTCTGCTCGACAAGCCTTGATACAACACCGAAAAGTGGCGCGTCCTTTTTCTTAAGATCAAGTTTTAGTTCCTTTAGAAGCGCATATTTTATTTCGGCTTTTTTTTCAAGGGATTTCGCAGAATAATTGACCGGGAGATAAGTATCAACCTGTGGGTCCCATTCGGCATAGTCAATGCCATTAAGGATCCCAAACACCCGATTAGATCTTGCAGCAAGAACACCCTCAAGCCCATATCCATACTCGCTTGAACTCATAATCTCCCGGGCATAGGTTGGCGAAACAGTTGAAACAGCGTCAGCATAAACTATTCCTATTTTCATAAAGTTGACCTTGCCATAGAATTCAAATCCGCCCATAGGATAAAACTGATCATGCCCAACCCCAATAATATCAAGGATGCTTGGGTCCCAGTTCCCCTGGTATGCGATGTTGTGGATTGTGAAAAGGGTTCCAATGCTTGAAAAAAATGGATTGGTGTTATATTTCAATTGGAGGAGTGCCGGGATTAAAGCGGTGTGAGAATCGTTAGCGTGAATGAGGTCGGGTTTAAAACCAAGCCTTGGGAGTGCCTCCAGAATTGCCTTAACAAAGAAAGTGAAACGCAGAGGCTCATCGGGGTATCCAGTCCCCTTTTCGTCAGTATATATTCCAGCCCTGTTGAAAAAATCCCCACCCTCAAAAAAGTATGCAGGGTAAGGTTCTGTGGATTCGTAAACCCTTGCGGTTACACGCCTATCGCCGAGCGGAATTTCTGGGATTTCAAGGAGGAAGTGCAACTTAAATTTTTTTTCGTCAATTATGCTATATTTGGGCAAAGCGACACGAGCATCTACCCCGTTCTGGCGAAGAGCCATTGTAAGGGCACCAATAACATCCGCAAGCCCACCAACCTTTGCAAATGGATGCGCCTCAGCCGAAGCAAGCAAGACCTTCCTCACAGACATCTATCTCCTCCTTTGGTATTATCATCTCAATCAGATGATGATATTTTTGCGTTTTTGATATCCCCATATTGTAGCGTATAAAGTTTATAAAATAGCCCGCTTTTTTCAAGAAGTTCGTCAAGGGTGCCTGATTCCTCTATTCTGCCTTTATGAATAACGATAATCCTGTCCACAGCCTTGATGGTTGAAAGGCGATGCGCTATGACAATCGCGGTTCTTCCTTCAAGTGCCTTTTCGGTTGCGCGCTGGACGATGCGCTCGGTTTCGGGGTCTATATTGGCGGTCGCCTCGTCAAGCACGAGCAATTCCGGCGAAGTTACAAGTGCACGGGCAAGCGAAACAATCTGCCGCTCGCCCGATGAAAGCGTAGCACCTCGCTCGCCAAGCTTTTCCTCAAGCCGGTCAACAATGCTTTCGGCACCAAGTTCAAAAAGCATCCGGATGAGTTCCTCCTTACCAAGCCTTTCGCTCCATAACAATATATTCTCCTTTATTGAGTCGGAAAACAGAAAAACATCCTGCGGAACAAGGGCAAATTTCTGGCGAAGTTTCACTATATCATAATCACGAATATCAACGCCATTTATAAGGATCCTCCCCTTCTGCGGGTCGTAGAACCTGAAAAGCAAATTTATTATCGTGGTTTTCCCTGCGCCGGTGAATCCAACAATAGCGAGCTTTTCGCCGCGCGTGAGTTCAAATGTTATATCCTTCAGCACAAAACGATCACCATCGTAAGCGAAAGAGACATTGTCAAATTTTATGCTCTCAATAGTTTCGGGCGCGGGTTTCGGAAAATATGGCGCGGATATTTTAACAGGCTCATCAAGAACGCCGAAAATCCTCTCTGCCGCAGCCATAGCAGATTGTAAAATATTGAACTTATCCGCGAGTTCCTTTATAGGTCCATAAAACATATCAACATATGTGATGAAAGCGAAAAGCGTCCCGAAACTAAGAGTGCCCCGTATAATCTGCCCGCCTCCGTACCAGAGGATTAAAGCGGTCGTTATTGAGGTCAGCATATCAATAAGCGGCCAGTAAGCGGAGTGATAAATCACCACCTTTTTCTGGACATTGTAGTAATTCTCGTTGAGATCCTTAAAACCCCTGTGTGCCTCCTCTTCCGCGTTGAAAAGCTGGATTTCCTTTATCCCCGAAAGGTTCTCAGCAAGGAAGGCGTTCAAGCGCGCAATTGCCACCCTTGTTGCACGGAAACCTTTTCTGAGAACTACCCTGAACAATAATGTGACCAAAACGAGCGGTGGGATAATTGTGAATGACAAAAGAGAGAGTTTGTAAGACATAATGAAAAGTACGCCCACAATTCCGATCAATGTAAAGATGTCGCTAAAAATGGGGATAAGACCGGCTGTAAAAAGTTCGTTCAGGGCATCAACATCGGAACTAATCCTCGTAACAAGCCTCCCTACAGGATTTTTGTCAAAGTATCTTATATCGAGGAGACAGAACTTATCAAATATCTGGTTGCGTATATCAATATTAATCCTTTCGCCGAGATACTGCGTATAATACATCTGCCCGAACAGGACAAAAAATCGAGCAAGGATAAGGACAAAAAATATCAAAGAGTATTGCATAAGGAGGTGAAGATTGCCTTTGGCGATGCTATTATCAACGACAAGTTTAATAACATATGGCTGTGCAAGAGCAAAGAGCGTGGAGATAATGAGAAGAATAACTGAGAGAATGACAAAAAATTTATAAGGCGCAAGGTACTTAATAAGCCGACGCATAAGCCTTGCGTCGTAGAACCTACCTGCAATTTCTTCCTCTTCGTAGAAACCGCCGGCGTGCATTATTGCTCCTCCGCCATTTGCTCTTCAAAAAGACGACTGTAGATCCCACCCTTCGCCAGTAGTTCCTCATGAGCTCCGCTTTCAACTATTTTGCCATCATCAATGACCACTATCCTATCCGCATTAACAAGGGATGAAAAGCGATGCGTGATAAATATGATCGTAAGTTTTCCTTTCAGAGCCTTGAGCGTCTCTATAATGTTTTTTTCTGTGTCGGCATCAATGCTTGAAAAGCTGTCATCGAGGACAAGAACCGATGGATTTTTTGCGATTGCTCGGGCTATTGCGACCCTCTGCTTTTGCCCACCAGAAAGCGTTATTCCCCGCTCGCCTATTTCCTGGTCAACCCCCTTAGTAAAGTGTTCAATGTCCTTCTCAAGGTCAACCTGCTGGATGAGCCTCTCAATATTCACACCCCTTGCCTTATTCTCGCCAAATTCTATATTCGCCCTTATGGAACGGGAGAAAAGGAAACATTCCTGTGTTACAAATCCGATACGGGACCTCAGGCTTTTTAGCGAATACACACGAAGTGGGTATCCGTTGTAAAGGATTTCCCCCTTCTGAGGCTCCCATAGACGAGGGACGAGTTCTGCAAGTGCAGTTTTTCCGCACCCGATTTTGCCAACGATTCCGACAAATTCGCCAGGCTTAATATTCAGGTTCAAGCCCTCAAGCACGGATTTGCTGTTCTCATATCCGAACCATACATCTTTAAAAACAAGTTCGCCTGGCCGGTCGTCTGGTTGAAGAGTCCCTGTATCTTTTATTGAGGGTTCGGTTGCGAGAATCTGGTCTACCCTCTCGAGGGATGCGCGAGCGCGTTCCCACTGTGCAAGCAACCACCCAAGCCCGAAGAGTGGCCATATAAGCATCATAAGGTAACCATGGTAAGCCACAAGAGCCCCAAGTGTCATTCGACCGGCGATTACCTCACGCCCACCAGCCCAGATAATGAAAAGCTCGCCTATCCCTCCAAGGCTCATCGCGAATCCCTCAAACACGCCAAAGTATTTCATTGACCGCATAGATTCAGCAAAGTAGCGCCATTGAAGATCGTTAAATCCTCTTCTAATTTCCGGTTCCCTCGTGTATGCCCTTGTGATTCTTATCCCGCTTATTTGTTCGCGGGCAAATTCCGTGATATCGCCAAGCATACGCTGGATGTTTTCCCAGAGCGCGTGGATCTTCTTCATAAATAATTTCACCGCCACGAGGAATATCGGCACCGGGATGAGAAAATAGAAGAAAACCCTCGTTGATAATTTAAGCATAAGAATAGCCCCAAGCACCACCATAAATATGGTTCGCAAGATTGTTATAAATCCAAATCCCATAAACATCCTGATGGAGCCAAGGTCGTTGTTCATTCTTGAGAGAAGGTCGCCGGATTTGTTCTTCTTGTAGAAATCCTGCGAGAGTGTCAAAAGGTGGCTGAATATTTCGTCACGCATATCGCATTCTATTCTCCGGGAGAGATTAACAATTGTGCTTCTCTGTAAAAAGAAGAATATCCCGCTTGCTATAGCGAGGACGGTTATAATGCCCGCGTAGACCATAAGTTTGTGGGTATCGGCGGATCCTCTTTTTATGCTGTCAACCGCAAGCTTGAAGAACCAGGGAATTGCCATCCCACTTCCGCTACCAAGAAACATAAAAAAAGCCCCGAGCAGATACCTGTACCTGTATTTCCACAGGTATTTCTTGAGCCGCGCCATACTTTTAGTTTCCATCTGAGCCGTCCCAATAATATAAGGTGTAAATATAACAACTTTCGGTCATTAAGTCAACGAGCAAAAGCAATGGTGCTCTGGTGATTTTTTAATGATGTTATTATTCGGCAGGGGCTATTTTCGGTTGAACTGTCAGGATTCCCGGATACGGTCGATTTTTCTGAGCAGTATTGGCTTGAGGTTGTAGTTGATAGTGAGGCGATGAGCCCAGGGGATAGAACAGCAGGGGCTTAATAATGGCAACATCGGAATCGGGATATATATAATCCCGGCAGTTACAAACTATATGTCAGTTATTACATTTGTTTATACCCTTCTACTTTCCCACCTCACGCATAAAACGAACTTGACAAAAACGAAATAACAAATAATTTTTAAACGAAGGAGGCTTTATGAAAAATATAAAATTTTTTGTATTGATTATCCTCTGGGGCTCAATGCTCCAGGCAACTAACGACCCATACTACCAGCACGGCGCAACAAACCTGTCATTCTCGCCCGACGGAAATTACATCGCCTGGTCAACATGGAACCAAAAAGGGCTTTTCCTCTACGATCTGGAAAACGGCAAAATAATCACCGTTTCAAACCACGCAGGAGCAGGAAGGTATTTCGCCTTTTCGCCGGATGGGCAAAAAATATTCTATAAAGCAATAATGAGAGAATCCGAAACCATAATCCAGAAAGCGATTGAATACGATATATTTAGCAAAAAAGAAAGGATTCTTGCGGCCTCCGAAGCGGTTGGAAATCCAACACAAAGCATAAACGGCATAATAGCCTATACGGTGGGACATACCCTGAGGCTTGTCAATGGGAATACAATAACCTCCGTAGAACTTGGCGCATATTCAAACCTTGCGCCAATCTCGCCTCCGGGGGACTTTGTCATATTTAACGATGATGCCGACCAACTCTGGAAATTGAACCTCGAGGATATGTCAAGGGAAAAAATCAGCCCCGATGGGGGTTCATACTTCGTACCCATAATCTCTCGCTCGGGCAGATTCGTTCTTTACACGAAGAGCGACGGAACACTTGAGGTAAAGGCTCTCTCAAGCGGGAAAGTTTATAATTTGGGTCAGGGCAATGCCCCAGCCTTTACGCACGACGAAAGCGGCGTGGTCTTTGAAAGGCGCCTCACCGAGCCATACCGAATCATCAGTTCCGAGTTGTATTTCTACAGGTTCGCCACAGAAAGTGAGACAAAAATTGCCGGTGGACCCGAGGATTTTCTCGGATACCCTGCAATAAGCCCGGATGGTTCAACTATCGCATTTGTGCAACTTGAAACCGGCGACCTCATTCTTGCGGACCTCGAACCTTCTGCGCCCGGGATAAGCCACCGAAGGGTCATAATCAGAGGGGCTGATATTCCAGCGGATGAGAGCTCGGAAATACTTATGACACCAACCCACACGCTCGTGGAACTAAATGTGCCTTATATGCATCAGGTATACGATACGCCTGACTACTTTGATGGTAACTGGTCCTGCGGACCAACCTCATGTGTTATGGCTGTGCAGTATTACAATAAACTTCCCAACCACGATATTATATGTAGCAGTCCCTACCCCCACACGAGCCACTGGGGGTGGTATATTCCCAATCTTTATTCGTACAATGGCTATACCTACGATGTTTGGGGGATAGCGCCTAATGGATGGTTTCAGGGTGCACACGGATTTATATGCAGGGAGCTTGGCGCTGCTTACTGGTCATATATGATCCAGTTTATGAACCAGCACACGCTTTCATCCTCACAGTTCAGTGTGAACTGGTCGCTATTTTGTGATGAGATTGACGCCGGGTATCCTGTTGTCGCTTCTACCACAACGCTCGGGTACGGGCATATTCAGTGCTTTAAGGGCTATGAGCCAAATCATGTTATAATTTCAAACGACCCGTTCGGCGATGCCAATAGGCGCCCCTGGGGGCAATATAACGGCAGTGGGGCAAGGTATGATTGGCCCGGATATAACAATGGGCATGTTGTTCTTGGGTTGAGCGCGCTATTCAAAGCCCGTGGTAGTGGAGGCGGTCCACCCCCACCACCATCAAACATCCAGGTAACCATCACCACAAGCTTTGGCAGTGGCACTGTAACCGTTGATGGTACCAATCACTCCGCACCGTACACAACCGAATGGTCATCGGGCAGCACACACACCATCTCGGTCCCATCCCCACAGGGTGGGGGAAGCGATGTTCGGTACATATTTGACCGTTGGTCAGATGGCGGTGCGCAGAGTCATCAGGTTTCTCCAACCTCCTCAACAACATATACTGCCTATTTTAGGACACAATATCGCTTGTTAGTTCAAGCCTCACCCGCACAACACGATTCCCCATCACCCGGATATGGTGAGCACTGGTTTGATGCTGGAAGCAATGTGAATTGCAGTGTTAGCTCTCCCGCTGACGAATCGGGCGACACACGATACAGGTGCACGGGATATTCGGGAAGCGGTTCCTGCCCATCAGGTTCTGGAACGAGCGTCAGTTTCAACATAAATTCGCCATCCACGATTACCTGGCAATGGATTCAGCAGTTCAAGCTCACGGTTAATTCATCGCCAGAACCGCACGATTCCCCAACACCTTCATACGGTGCTCACTGGTATGATACAGGCTCAACAATAACGGCATCTGTTACAACACCGACCGACCAGAGCGGTTGGGTTCGCTGGCGCTCTGATGGCTGGCGTGGATATGGAAGCGTGCCAGGAAGCGGAAGCGGAACATCAGTATCATTTGTTATCACCCAGCCATCGGCGATTACCTGGCTATGGGTTAAACAGTATTATCTCCAGCTCACATACAGCAATACTGAGGGACGAGTGCCTTTACAGGCTGGTGAGGGATGGTGGGATGAGAATAGCCGTGTCACTATATCAACCACGGATACTGTCTGGGATGGGCGCTATCGCTACATTTTCCTTTACTGGACCGCAACACCCTCTATCCCGATTGACAATCCGCAAAATCATATAACAACCATAACATTGAACCAGCCCGCAACCCTTGACGCAACATATCTTATCCAGTATTACTGCCTCGTGAAAAAAGAGCCCTGCCATCCTGCCGGAGAATTGGTAGTCGACAGAATACCATATTACGGAGAAGAGCAATGTCAACTGTGGTATTGGTGGGACAAAGGGAGTGTGCATCTTCTAAGTGTAACGCCCCGGGATAGTCTGCCTGAAACTGTTTATATTTTTGACCACTGGTCTGATGGCTTACCGATTTCGCATAACACAACGCCCCTTAATGAACCTTTTGATTTCATCGCTTACTACAGGAAGATTTTCTGGTGCTATTTGTGGAAGGTCCCGCTTCAGAGATGGGGTTCGCTTTTCCTTGAGGGACGAGAATATCCTGAAAGAGATTCGCTTTCCTGGTGGGCAGAGGATGGGCAAAGTTATGAAATCGGAACATCGCCATATGATGTGGGTCCAGACACTCTGTATGCGTTCCGTGGCTGGTCGGATGGGTCGCCCGAGCCGCGTCATATAAGTCCGCCAATAACAGAGCCGACAATATTCTACGCCTACTATTCCGAACGCTTTTATTATCTTGAGGTATTCATCAGAAATCCGAACTGGTTCACAGATACGCTCGAGTTGGGTTCTACACGAAGGATGTCGGCTCGTGAGGCTATAGAGATCAAGAATACCGGGAACATCGAGGTGGATTTTGGGCTTACGCTACTTTCAACTCCCGATCTTGCCTGGCAACCAGGAGCCATGCCATCCTTTAACACATTCTCTTTAAGAGCAAGATTTAATAACTGCCTGAGTGAGCCTGCATATTACGAGCCGTATAATGACCTCGTCACATCAAATATCAAATGGGCAAATGACAGGGTCTTCGGTCCATACGGGTGGGATATTCCCCCCTGCTACAGTGGCGACTGCACAAATTATCTATACTTTGAGTTCAAAGCCCCAACAGGAACCCATACATACAGCCAGGTAATCAAGGTAGGGGTTGTCGCGAGGGTTTCAATCCCGTAGTTTCAACGGGCTTTTATAGCAAAATTTTGCCTGGAACAAGAAGTGGTTATCTTCCTATTTTTCACTTGTTAATTTTTATCTCGGGCGTATATTTATAAAAAAGGAGATAGGATGAAAAGGGCTATAGTAGGTTTGATGCTGTTGTGGTCAGGATTAAGTTATGGATTTTACGATTATCGCGGTGAAATAGGCTGGGTTGGTCTTTCTGGTAGTGGATTTGCCTTGCATAATGGGTCTTTATTTCTAAATCCTGCACGGCTCGGGTATAACCGTGGTCCTCAACTCGGTTTGAACTGGAATAGATGGTGGGGCGTAAGCGAGCTCAATCAGGTGGTGTTTTCGGGTGTTTACAATTACCGGGAGAATGGGTTTGGGTTGATGTTCTCGTCGTTTGGCAAATCAAAACTTTATCTTGAGAGCATAATTTCGCTGGGCTATGGGCGGAAGATTTTCAACTGGGTATCTATGGGCGGTGGGATTGAGTATTTGTATCTTTCTATGTCAGATGAGTTTGGCGCGACAAGCACTATTGGGCTTGACCTTGGTTTAATTGTGAACCCGAGGCGTGACCTTTACATTGGTATTACTGGCAAGGGGATAAATCGGATGAGCATTGGCGGGGATGATTTATCACCGCTACTCGGAACAGCCCTGTATTTTGCGCCCGTTGATTGGTATAATCTTACTGTTGCGCTCGAGAAGGAGGAGCACAGAAAGGCATTTTTCAAGATGGGGCAGGAGGTAGTTCTTGAGGATTTGGTACACCTGAGATTTGGGCTTCGTGGCGAACCAACATCATTTATAGTTGGCGCAGGTGTTAATGTTAAAGGGTTCCTCTTTGATTTCACCTACTTAGGGCATCCGGATTTAGGCGGGGATTTGACAATGGGGCTTCAGTATAGATTCAAGTAAAAGGTGTAAAAGAGTTAAAATTTTTCCAAAATTGCAAACATAGATTTAAGTGTTGCGAACCGATGCTTCCCACAATGGGGGAGACATCAATCGGGTATTTTGCCCATCTCTGCGGTAAAATTCCTTATATCGGTATCCCCGAGGTCACTATTAAAGATAGCAATCCTTTTTATATAGAAATTACCACCACTAAAGGTTCCCCAGTCCGAACCAAGACAAAATCCCAGCCCGAACAACATAGAATCGTAATCACCGCTCTGGCAAGTTGACGGTCCCCATACTGAAGAGGCGTTGTTAAATTTCGCCCCTGAACCATATAATCGCATTCCAAATGGATAGAAAATATTAGTATTAGGAAGCACATTTGTCAAATTAGTACCCATTATAGCATAAGAAGTAGTATGTGTTCTTCCGCCTATACAATTGCTATAAATTGTAACCCCATCATCACCAGGATTGGTATGAAAGATCATTCCGCTTGCGCTACCGGTATTAAACTCCCTGCTTGCAATCATTATAATGCTACTTCCTGAGCCAACATCCGAGAAGCAGGTTTGAGCGTAGCCATTGAGATTTAAGCCCTTTGTCTCGCTGTAATATCCACTTGGAATGGAGAGATTTTGTGTCCCTTTAAAATCCCTTGACCTCCCAGCCCCCGACCTTTGAACGAACTCATAATAATGTTTCAAAGATGTGGCTGTCGGGAACCAAACTGGAAATGTCCAGCCGCCACCGTCCGTGTTCATATCGCAATACACCTGAAACGGAGGATTTCCACCTTCGCCATCGGTATCAATATAGTAAATACCGCTACCCGTACTACTACCACCATCAAGTATCGCCTTGCAGCTCGGATAATATGCGGGCGTAGCATAAACCTCATTGGATAACTCCCCCTCCCCTGCGACATTTACCGCCGTCACCCTGTAATAATATGTTGTCCCGGGAATTAATCCGGTGTTCGTATATCCCGGGCTACTTACAGATGTAAGATAACTTTCGCCACCAGAGGTTGTGCCCCTATAAATCCTGTACTCCGTTATGGGCAAGCCACCATTAAACGGCTCGGTCCAGCTCAATGTAATTCGACCAATCCCCGCGGTCGCCGATAAATCAGTAATTCTTGATGGCACCGTTCCAACCTTCAGGGTATATGTTGTTGTCCTCACTAACCCACCGGATGCAGTGCCCGTTATTGTTATAGGATAGGTTCCAGTAGGTGTGCTCGAGGTTGTATTTATAGCCAGAGTCGGATTGCATGTTGGGCGACAGGTATCAGGGATGATATTCCCCGCTGAGTTAGAAGGGAGACCTGATAATGTGTATGCGACAAGCTGGGTGTATCCAGTAAGCAATGTGGCTGTGATTGTTGCTGACCTGCTTTGACCAGGCGCAAGAGAATCCCTCACGGGGCTTACCGAAAGGCTAAAGTCAAACGGACGAACATTGAGCGAATAATTCACCGTTCGCACAACACCACTTACTGAGGTTGCATTGATTGTCAATGTGTAATTCCCTGGCGGGGTGCTCGGCGTTGAAATTATATTCAATGTCGGTGAACAGGTGGGATTACAGGTGCTCGTAGTAAACTCTGCGGTTGCACCCGATGGAACACCCGAAACAGAAAAGGATACAGGCTGGCTAACAGCTGAAACCAATGTAGCGGTAACAAGAGGCGAGACAGTACCCCCCGGGTCAATCGTGCCTGAGCCCGGGCTTATTGACAGGTTAAAATTAAACGGACGAATTACCAGGGTGAATGTCGTGGTTCTTACAAGACCGCCCGAGGTCATACCCGAAATAGTGACTGTGTATGTTCCGGGTGGGGTTGTTTGAGAGGTGGTAATGCTCATCGTGGAGGAACAGGAAAGCAGGCATGCTGTGGGCGTAAATGAGGCAAAAGCACCATCAGGTAAGCCGGAAGCCGAAAACGAAACATTCTCCGCAAAACCGGTAAGAAGAGAGGCAGAAACTGTCGCAGAGGCTCCCTCACCCGGGTCAAGGGTATCAGCCCTTGGACTAACCGAAACAACATAATTGAATGTCGGGGTAACAGTCAGATAGTAGCCAACGGTTTTGCTTAGCCCACCTGAAGCTGTCGCTGTAATTATTATCGGATATGTTCCAGCAGGGGTCTCTGGCGATGTCGTTATGCTGAGTATAGAGTTGCAGGTTGGCAAACAAACCTCTGGCAAAAAAGAGGCAGTCGCGCCATCGGGTAACCCTGAAACCGAAAGTGTGACATCCTCAGCGGTGCCAGAGATTAGCGCAATATTCACGACAGGAAGCTTTGTAAACCCCGCTTTGACTGTGTCAGCGGCAGGGGTAACAGAAAGGGCAAAGTTGAACGCACCTACCCCTGTGCCAATCATAATAAAAATTGAATCCCCAGCCTCTGATAGGGTGACACCGGGCCTTTCCGTTAGAACCACTGTTCCGGTGCGAGTAATGACACTCCCGCGCATATTCACCGCACGAAGGGCATTATCTGCAGTAGAAGAGCGTATGCTATAGGGCGCTGATGTCAGTTTTTCGCGCGGACCAAGGACTTCGGTTCCAACCTCAAGTTCAAGCCAGTATTGACTTGAAAAATCCACACTATCAGGGAATCCGGAAAGTTCAACCGAAAAAAGCCCCTGCCGAACCTCAACATTATTGATGGTCTTTTCCCATAATGGAAAACCGCCGGTCGCAGAAGAATAAAGGCGAAATGTTATATCTACAGTATCCGTTATGCCTATCCCCGAACTATCAAGAAGTTTTCCCTGGTAGTTAAGCACCCGAGGAACTGTCGAAATAATATAAATTATACCAAGTAAAATCACACAACATAAACATTTTTTCATAATAACCCCCTTTTGTATAAATATAGAAAATAAAAATGTAAAAATCAAGTTAATTTTTCCAAAATCCACCTTAAGCAAAGCTAATTTTTGCTTGACATTAAACCATAAAAACCAATTCTTATAAAAGAGCAAGAGAACAACCCCTAAAATCCAATACGCGGGGAATTGCTAACATTTCAGTTCCTTAAACCGGCAAAAAGGAGGCAAAAATGTCAAAAGCCCACCTCTTGGTGCTTGGCACCATAATCGCCATTGCCGGATGTATGAGCAGCAAACACTACCTCGGCAAGGCATATGAATACCAGAACAAAATAGAGGAACTGAAATCGCGAAACGCCTCAAAAGCGGTTTTGCTTGGCTACTACAAGAAAATGAACTCCGAAATCCTTATAGCTTTGGATAAGGACCCGAAATACAAAGAGGCATACGACCTTTATTTTTCAAGTATCATAACAATATCCACGGTATACGATACAGCCAACAAAGAGAACTATTTCAACGAGGCCCTTCCATATGCAAAAGCATATAAACTCTACTACCCAAACGACCTCGAAGCTAACTACTTCTTTACTATTATAATGGACGGCACCCTTGACAAAACTGATGCGGAAAAAGACGAACTGGTCAAATCAGGCGAGTTCTTCATCACCAACTCGACCGACGATCTGAAAAAAGAAGAAATCCGAAAAATCATAAGCAAATACAAAGCAGGCGCAGAATAAAAATCTACCCAAAAATTGCCAAATCCATTACAGCAGACATAACACCCGAAGCGGAAAATTCAACCATATCCGTAGCCTGCGAAGGACAAAATACAGCACAGGCACCACAACCCTGACAAGTAATCTCGTTGACACGAACAATATTGCTTTCGTCATCGTACAGGCGCGCCCCATACGGACAAGCAGAAACACATAATAGGCATTTCACACACTTGCGCTCTGAAACATAAGCTCGTGCACGACGAACGGGAACCGATTCGTTTACGATATACGATACAATTTGCGCCGCACACGCCATACCATCAACCCACGCCTCCCCAAAACTCATAGGCATCCGCCCCGACCCCACAACAAATAGCCCTGCCCTTTCTGTCTCCTGCGGCGAAAACTTCGTGTCAAGCCCGACAAAAAAGCCAAACGAATCCCGGTCTACGCCAATCACATCAAAAGATGGCGCATCAACACCCGACGCAAGAACTAAAAGATCAAGCGCAAACTCAAGGTCACGAGAAAGAATAGGATCGTAAACGTGAACGAGAAGGCTTTCGTTCACGTGCACGAATTTGTTTTCGTTCACGTTCACGATCCTTAATGGATTATCCTCGTTGTATCTGAAGAATAGCGCGCCTCGTGAACGAAGCTCCCGGTAGAGAAGTTCGTTTTCTCCGTATGACATAACTTCTTTTACGAAGAAATATATTTTGGTTGTGGGGTCCTTTTTCAGAAGCGCGAGTGCTAATTCCATTGATTTTCGGCAGCAGGCGCGGCTGCAGTATCCTCTTTCTTTCGTGAGCGAATCCACGCATTGAACGAAACCGATTCTTTTGGGGATGATTTCCATTCTTAGGATTTTGTCGTATTCCGTGTTCAGTATTATATTTTCGCCGTTGTATTTCCAATTATCTTTTGGGATGTGCTCCGGGGCGCCTACGGCTATTACTACAGCGGCAAAATTACGGGATTGTTGTTCGTCGGCAAATTTGACATCATAATTCCCGACCGAGCCCTTGAGCGATTCAATTTTTGCGTTGAGTTTCACTTCCACATTATTATATCTTCCCAGTTCTTTTATCTTTTCTTCAAGGTATGGGCGGATTTTTATTCCATTAAATAGCCCGTTTTTCTCGTAGAGCGGTCCGCCCAGCTTGTCAGATTTCTCAGCGATTACCACGGGGATGGAGCATTTTGCTAATGCCAGTGCGGAACTTATTCCTGAAACACCACCGCCAACTATTAGCACCTTTTGGTTTTGCGGGCTATATCTGACAGCAGGCACTTGTATCTTGTGGCGAAATATATCGCGACAGGCAACAATCCTTGATAATGCAGAATCCGTATTATCCCTTATAGTTTTTATATCTACTATTCGCATACCGGGAATGTAGCCCAGGCTTTTTTCTATGGTATTTCTGAAAAGGGATGAAAAGTAATATCCCTGGCAGGCAGCGATAATAATGTTAGATGGCTTTTTACCTGCAAGCGATTCGCTCAGAAATTCCAATCCACCGGGGTTGCACAGCCTGTCAAATTCCTCAACGGAAAGAATATCATCATAAGTTCTCATCTTTTCCTTTATCTTCGCAAAATCTATTCTTTGGGAAAGCTCTTTGTTGCAGGTGCAAAGGTATAAAATAGTTCCGCTTGCGCCATTAGGAATCTCCGTATTTTTTCTGTTGCGAGTGCTCAGCCCCAATTTGTTTGCGATCTCAATAGCACAGGCAGCCCCTGAACTTACCGCATCCGAAATATCTTTTGGCGAAACAAAACTCCCCACAGCATATATGCCATCTCTTGTCGTCTCAAATGTGTCGAACGATTTTGTCCGTGCATAGCCGGGACCGTCAATCTGGATACCTAATTTTGTGGCAAGGTCTTTTACACCTCTGGATGGTGCTTGCCCAACTGATAAAACCACAAGGTCAAATTCCTCGGCAAAAATCGCGCCAGACTCATCTTCATATCTGATAAGAAGGTTTTTATTCTCGAGTTCTTCAATCTTGGGGACACGACACCGCACAAACTCAACGCCCTCGGTTTCGGTGTAGTATTTCCAGTATTCCTTTCCAAAAGCCCGCATATCCATATAGAACATCTTGATTTCAACCTCGGGCAAATTCTTTTTCATTTTTCTTATCTCTTTCAGGGCATACATACAGCACGCACTGCTACACCAGGGGTTTTTCTCGTCCCTGCTGCCAACGCACTGGATAAAAGCGACTTTCCCGGGTAAAGCGGAATCCGACCGGCGAATGGGTTTTCCCTCGTTCAGGCTCATCGTTCGTTCAAGTTCAAGCGAGGTCAACACATTAGCGAATCGCCCGTACCCATACTCCCTGTATTCATAGGGCACAAACTCATCGAATCCGAGCGCAAGAATTATAGCACCAGCGCTTATTGTTTCCCTTCTTTCGCCCTCAAGGAATATTGCGGATGTTGGACAGACCTTGACGCACTCGCCACATTTAGTGCAGTTAGAATCTATTGCATATTCGTTAAGCGAGCTTATTTTGGTTGCGCGGTGGATTGCCTTTGCAAATTCCGACAACGCTGATCTAACGCCACAAACCTCCTCGCACCTGCCGCACCCAATGCAAAGCGAATGAAGAACATATGGCGCTTTTTTGATGACCGTTAGATTAAAATCGCCAGCCCGCCCGCTAACATCCTCAAGTTCGTATCCCCGAAGCACCTCAATATCGCCTACCCCGCGCTTCAAACAGTATTCCTCGCACTCGGGAAGCCCAAACCGCGGGAGCATCCTACAGAACCCACAGGCATCCGTAGGAAACTGCTCGTCAAGAAGGGTTGTTGTTCCGCCGGTGTAAGGCTTCTTTTCGACAATTGTGACAGAATAACCAAGTCCACGAAGGGTAAACGCCGCTTTTAAACCCGCAACTCCACTGCCTATTACTACAACCCTATTTTTCATAATCCCTTCCATTCTCATTTGCTTTGCCTTCAACCCCTACCACTTTCGTCCTGCATTTTGCATTGCGCAATCTTATCCTCACTTCTTCACCTTATAATCTATAATCTCGATAACCCCTTCCGCCTGACCTGGTGTAAGGCTCCCGTATCCAATCCAGAGGGAAATGTGGGTTGCGTTGAAGAATCTGTCCTCACCGAGCGTCGGATCAACCGGCACCCACTGAAGAGAATCGGAAACAAAAACCTCAGCCCAGTTATGCTGTACAAATGCACGATCGAAGTAAACGAGCCCACCAATAAGTCTTGCAGGAATCCCAACCGCCCTGCATAAAGCAATAAGAAGCAACGCCTTTGAGGTAGAATTCCCACCCCCATGGAGCAATGTCTCAAGCGCGTTGCCCGCAAATGTCTCGTACCTGATACTATCTTTCACAAACAGGTTAAAATTCCTCACCACATCCCAGGAATATTTTGCAGACGAGCTCAACTGAAGCGCCTTTTTTATAATGGACGAATCCTCGCTCGGAATCATAAACTCGCTTGAAAGATATTCGGGGGAAACCCGTTTTGAAAAATCGTGCGGGAATAAAACCGAATCCCCCTTGCAACACTCGTTTGCTACAATCTCAAACACGCCCTCTGCAAACTCGGGTGCTTCCGAACCGATAAATTTCTGCATCCTATTTTGTATGTAATTCACGCCTTGTCCCACAGTCGCGAATTCCACACGCCCCTTAAGTTTAAGATACGCAACCTTATTGGGCGATTCTATCTTCCTTGACGCCCTCAGGAAAAGGTTCCCAATAAACAGGTCCGAAATTTCAGCAGGCTTTTCAGGGAGAAGTTCAGCCTCCGTGGAGCTTATTGCCTCAAAATTCTGTGCAGGGAGTTCAAGTTTCACAAGATATTTCATCGCCGCATCAACATAAATCACCACAGGCGCCTCACCAAGCCTTCCCGAAACTTTATAAACCTCCCGCCCAAGAAGGGTGTCGCGGATTGAACTCGTTAGTTCAAGGGTTTGCACCCTCAAAATCTGTGGCGTAACAACATTGAGAATCAGTCCTTCCTTCAATTTGGAAAAGTCAATCTGGCGGAAAAGAATCGTGTAATGGTCAAGCATATTATTATCGAGAAGATAAACGGGCTTGGGAGTATAAAGCGCGCTTTTCTTTATCTTCTCCTCAAAGATTACATCAATAAACGCCGAATCCCCAACCATAGTGAGCTTTACGCTGCTTGTGGAATCGTCGACAGTAAGGTTCAGGTTGTATATTCGGGGTTCACCCCTTACGCCATAAAGCCCCTTCTCCTCAAACGAAAACTCCCTCGTCTTTCCGCCAGCCTTTATCCTGTAAAATGTCGTCGCCTCAACAAAAATCTCCTTCTCCCGATAATTAAATGTAACCGTGTGATACCCAGCCTTCTTCCCGTTGAATAAAAGATTGTAACTGTATGTTTCCTCACCAGCGCGGAGAAATTTAAAAGAAACAAGAGAAGCCAGGCAGATTATTAAAAACAAACAGGAAAAGGGAGAGGGGAAAAAATGCCCAAGGGATTTTTTCATAACCATTTGCAAAACATTTTTGTGGTTCATATTCCCTCTTTTGTTTTACAGTAACCATCTGTTGGTTATAGTTGCGTTTTATTTCTGGAGTTGAAGAAGCTTTTTCGTTTTTAGATGCTCCGGGGTATAATCAGGGAGGAGAATGGGGGAAACACGAGATGTTATTATGCCGGCTTCAAGGAGTTCCCGGTGATACTGCTTTACATGGTCAAGTGTGAGTTTTTTGCTAAACTGGACAGTCTTTGATTGTGCTGCAGCCGCCTTACCAGCCCTTCGCCCAAACACATTAACATCAAGAAGCGAATTCCCCATAAGCCTGTTCGTCCCATGAACCCCGCCAGTAACCTCGCCTGCAGCAAAAAGATTTGGGACCTGGGTCCTTCCCCATTCGTCTATAATATACAACCCCCCGTTCTGGTAGTGCAAAGTTGGATATGTTAGAATTGGCTCTTTGGAGATATCTATATTAAATCTTGCATACTGCCTGACCATAGCAGGAATAAGCCTTTGAACAGAGCCTTCGCCGTGCTTGAGTTCTATAAGTGGAGTATCAAGCCAGACGCCAACAGCGCCCGATGGTGTTCTTACGCCTTTTCCTCTTTCAGTGCACTCGCGGATAATGGCGGATGCCTCAACATCGCGAGGCTCAAGCGGGTAAACGAATTGCTCGCCATCCACATTGACAACCTGAGCCCCGCTCCCGCGCACCTTTTCAGTTATTAGAAGCCCAAGAATCTGCTCGGGGAAAACCGCACCTGTCGGGTGATATTGAACCGACCCGAGATACCTGAGCGGAACACCAGCCCGATATGCTATGACCAATCCATCCGCAGTTGCACCGTAGTGGTTCGTCGTCGGGAAACCCTGAATGTGAAGTCGTCCGAACCCCCCTGTTGTGATTATAGTGCATTTTGCCTTGATAATATAATATTCTTCCGTTTCGAGATTAAATGCAATTGCACCAGCACATTCTCCGTTCTCATTCAAGACGAGTTCTATTGCGGGGGTGAACTCCATAATCTCAATATCTTCCGGGTGATTTCTGACCTCATCGCGCAGGGTCTTCATAATAGCTGCGCCTGTGTAGTCTCGTGCAGCATGCATCCTTTTTCGTGAGGTTCCGCCGCCATGCTGAACCATCATTGTTCCATCCGGCTTTTTGTCGAACATCACGCCCAGGTTCTCAAGCCACGCTATAACCTTCGGCGCGTCAAACACAAGAGCCGAAACAAGGCGTGGATCATTATCGAAATGCCCTCCACCCAAAACATCAAGGTAGTGTATAAGTGGAGAATCCTGAGGGGAAACTGCCGCCTGAATCCCGCCTTGCGCCATCATCGTGTTAGCATCCCCAAGCCTGAGTTTCGTCAGAAGAAGTGATTTTACCCCCTCCTCACGAGCCATAAGCGCAGCACAGCATCCAGCTCCACCTCCACCTATTATAAGCAAATCTACCTCTCTATCAACCTTCAAAAGGTCAAACTTATCCGGGTTTATTCGCGACCGACTTTCAAAAATATCTGCTACCTCATGATTTACCAGCATTCCCCTGGATGGTCCAACCTTAAGCGGGCGTTTTGCATCTTTTTTGAAATCGGGGTGGAATTTGTGAAGAAGCTCGTCGATTTCCTCGGGTGTAAGGCGCCTGTGTGTTTCGTGGAGTCTTCGTTCTCGTGTCTCAGCAACCTTCTTCATAGATTCTAACATATTTTCGGGATACACCATAAAATGCCTCCTTGCTTTATATAAAAGCGCGGGGTAGCTTATCCTTTTTTATTTCGCGCTCGCATTTTACCATTCCCTGTCTCAGTCCTCCTCGGGTTCTATATCCCTTGCTTTGTACCTGCTCTTCAGCTCCTCCTTAGGAAGGGATATGAGTTCTGCAAGCCCCTCAGCGAATTGGTTCTCCTCAATCTCCTTTATCCTTTGCTGGAGCTGGGACGACCGCGGCGCAATCTTTGACCCGAATAGGCGTTGAACGAGGATAAACACATTATAATGTGCGATTTCCGCAGGGCATCTTGCAGTGCACATCCCGCACATAATGCAATCGAATGTCATATCTGCGGCTTTAGCCAGATCCCCGCGCAGGATAGTATTTACAGCGTCCATCACCTCTATTGATTGCGGGCAGCTTTTTGTGCAGGTATTGCAGGAAACGCACCTCGCGAGTTCCGGATAAAGAGCAACAACAGCCTCACCAACAGGTTTCATTTCCTCAATGTTGTAAGTCTTTTTGACAGCGGGGAAGAACGGAATTTGTGCGAGATACATACCATCCTCAACGACAGTTTGGCAGGCTAACCCGATATTGACCTTATAGCTTCCCGGTTTTCTGTAAACAGTTCCGCAGGCACCGCAGAATCCACCGCGACATCCACACCCGCGAATGAGCTGGTATCCTGCGTATTCCATCGCTTTCATAATTGTAAGTGATGACGGCACCTTGTATGCCTTGCCCATTATATAAACTGTTACCTGGTCGTTGGTCATTTATTCACCTGCCTTTGAATACTAATATATTTATTTATTTTTGATACGTTATTTAAAAATTATAAACCAATCCAAGTTGTACCCCTTTATTGTATGGTTTCAATTGTAAGCTTAAGCCGTTTTTCCTATTTATTCTATCTGCTGTTACTGGGGCATCTATCATTGACCAAAGATGAAGCCCAATCCCCAAACATATACCAAATGTAAAAACATCGCTATCTTCTATTCCGGCAGTAAATGCTAAAACATAACTTCCAAACACTCCCAGAAAAAACATAACTCCTTTACCTGTTTCACCATTATAGATTTGTCCTAATCCAGGTATTAAAAAGGATAAAGCAAAAGCAGTTCCAGGGTCTCTTCTTATCGTAATTTGTTTTCTATTTTCTTCATTAATTGGTTCATCCCAAATACTTTTTTGTGTTGTTTGTATTGGAGCTTCTATTGTAAGTGGTTCATATTCTTCTCTTGTTATTTTCTCAATATCCTTTATCAGGTAGGTAAGTTTTGTCCCTTCTTTTGTAAGTATCGATATTGTGCTATCGGGAATCAATTCAATTATTAATCCCTTTACTATCGGTCCATATACCAATCTTGCATTACCTTCTTTAATATAAATTACCTCCTGGTAATCTTTATTATTGAAGTGTATTTGTGCAAATGATGATTCGAATAACAAAGATATCAAAATTATTAAGTACACAACCAGCAATCTTTTCATTTTTTCCCCTTTCTCCCTTAAGGTTTTTATACATATTATTTTCTTTATTCTACTATACATTCTGGGTTTTCCCTATCATTCTCCCGGTTCAGACAACTGGCTTTAATATAATCACGGGTTGCATTGAATTCCTTTATAGGTTACATTTTTTCTCTATATTTCTTTGTGTCCTTTGTGGTTCATTTTCTGGGTGGTGTGGTTGGGTTCATTCTGCGTTCCGCATTATACATTCTACATTTTTTCAATTTTCCCCGTAGCCTGAAAGACCATACTCAATATCTGCTCTGGCGTTGCATTTGTCAATATTATCGCCTTTGATGGACAAGCAGACGCGCATCCACCACAGCCCTCACACAACGCCTCGTTGACAACCGCGACCCGGGTTCGCTCATCAATATGTATCGCATCATACGGGCATGCCTTTTCGCAATACCCACACCCCACGCATAACTCCGTATCAACACGGGAAACAAGCGGGTCTTTGCTCAACTCAGCATTTGAAAACAGCGCAATCACCTTTGAGGCAGCCCCCGATGCCTGAGCCACTGCATCCGTAATATCCTTTGGATACTGGCAAGCCCCCGCAAGATAAATCCCCGCATTAACCGACTCAAATGGGCGAAGTTTCAGATGCGCCTCCTTCACCCAACCGTACTCATCAATCGGTATGCGAAGCTTTCCCGCAAGTTCCTTTATGCCATCACTCGGGACCATAGCCGGCGCAAGAACAACAAGGTCAGCCTCCATTTTCAACTGACGACCCGTAAGCGTATCCACGCCCCACAACTCAAGTTTGCCGTTTTCCTCAACTATTCTGGCAACCTTTCCCCGAATATAAACAACCCCCGCCTCCTCACGACAACGATTATAAAATTCCTCGTACCCCTTCCCATTTGTCCGAATATCAATGTAAAAGACAAACGCCTCACCCTGCGGCACCTGCTGACGATAGATTAACGCCTGCTTGGATGTGTACATACAACAGATGCGCGAGCAATACGCCATCCCATTCTCTGGATCCCGCGAACGAACACACTGGATAAACGCAACACGCTTTGGAACCTTACCATCCGATGGTCGCCGCGGAACACCACCAGTCGGTCCGGATGCGGAAAGCAATCGCTCAAACTGAAAAGCATCAACAACATCAGGATATTTCCCGTACCCATACTCGCCAATCTGGCTTATATCGTACAGTTTAAAACCAACAGCCACAATCACCGCGCCAACTTTGACCTCCGTGAACGAGTCTGTCTGGTCGTATACGATAGAACGTGTCTCGCATACCTTCTCGCAAATCCTGCAAATGCCCTTTTTGAAATACAGGCAATTTTCCCTGTCAATTCGTGGACGATTTGGTACAGCCTGCGGGAACGGGACAAATATCGCCTTCCTTTTTCCAAGCCCGTGCTCAAACTCGGAAGGGACCTTTACCGGGCATTTCGTTATACAGTCACCACATCCAGTGCAGGTGTCCCAGTTAACATAGGTTGCCTTACGCCTTATCCTGGCGGTAAAATTCCCGACATAGCCAGTAAGCGATTCGAGTTCAGAATACGCCATAAGATGTATTTTCGGGTGCTGGGCAAGTTCGGTCATCTTCGGCGTAAGGATGCATTGCGGACAATCAAGCGTAGGGAAAGTCTCGGAGAGTTCCACCATTTTACCGCCAATCGAAGCCTCTTTTTCCACGAGATATACCTCATAGCCAGCATCAGCTATATCAAGCGCTGCCTGTATCCCGGAAACGCCTCCACCTAAAATTAGCACCCTCGGCACAATCGGAATTTTCAATGGCACAAGCGATAAATTCCGTCTCACCTTCTCAAGCATTGCCCGGATGATAAGTACAGCCTTCTGGGTTGCAAGTTCGGGTTCGTGATAGTGTGGCCAGGAGCACTGTTCTCGGATATTAGCAATTTCCACCCTATAAGGATTCAGTCCGGCTCTTGCGGCTGCGTTTCTAAATGTCCTCTCGTGAAGGGTCGGCGAACAGGCAGCAACAACAAGACCTGTAAGTTTATGTTCTTTAATCGCGGTCTCCACGAGTTCCTGCCCGGGGCTTGAACACATATAGATATACTCCTTTGAAAAGACAACATCGGGCTCCCCGGCTATAATTTCTGCCACGCGCTTGACATCAACGCTCCCCGCTATATTATGCCCACAATGGCAGATGAAAACACCAAGACGCTTATTCATAAAGTGTTCCCTTTCTTTTCAAATTGAAAATGTAGAATGCACAATGATAACAAGAAAAAGATTATCATATTTTAGGTTATATTTCATTTTCTTCATTAAGACCGTTCTGCTTTATCATATCAATAACCTTAATAAGTATCTCGAAAAGTTTATCCTGTTTATCCTTTGTAAAATCTTTAGTTACCAAGCATTTTGACCTGTTACCCGCTGGTTTAAACCCACCCAATTTATTCAACTCTTTCTTGAAGAATTCAACAACTATTTCTCCGTCTCTGACTTTTCTTAAAATCTCTGGAATAGCTGCATAAAAACTTTGCTTATATACACTATGGGATGCATAACAATAAGCAATATTTATATGATTTCCATTTAAGTCTACATTTAAAGAAAATCCTTTTGCCCCCCAATGTATCGGTAGATTATTTTTCTCAGCAAAATCAAGTAATCGGCTAAAAAATTCTTTACCATACTGGTCAACCGAATTAAGAAAAGATTCTTTGTTTAAACGCGGAAGGGTTCCCGAACCTACCTTTTTAACTGTGTAAGAATCTTTTCCAACAACAAAATCACTCGAAATAATTTGCTCACCTGCTTTGTTTTCAAAATATTTAAATTCCAGACAAAACACATCAATGCCTTTTTTCAGCAGAAAAGTTGATGTCTGCTTAATTTCTGGCGTTATTTCTTGGGCAATAATTATCAACTTCTGATTTTTATTAAAAGCAATCGCTTCATCTTCCCGAAGTTCAAAATAATTCCGATGATACTCGGTTAATACAATATTTTCTTCGCCTGTATATTCGCGAAAAATTCCTTCAAGTTGCTCATAAGAAAGGTCTTCAACAAAAGAAGCGTATTCTAATATTTGAGCGATTGTGTCCCGTGGTGTTCTATCACGCTTTAACTCAATAACAACGAGGTCACCTTCCCTATCAACACCCAATAAATCAATTAATGACCCAAGATTTGTCCGCACTTGACGCCCAATAATTAGAACAGTTTCATCACCAAAAATATATTTAGGATTGTTCTCAAGCAGAGATTCTAACATCTCTTCTCTATTTCTTATCTTAAAATCATATTCATTGTAAGGAGTTAGTTTACCATCTTTATCGACCCCAAAGAGTTTCATTTATTCCCTCCTTTTTTGATAAATCTTCCATCTTAGCATTTGTGGGTTTGGTATTTGTATAAACATTGGTGCTTTTCTGCATTCTACATTTTTATCGCCGGTTTCGGGTCTATCAAATTGTTCACGAATGAACTTCCCGCGTATTTACCCTTTAGCGCATACAACCCTATTTCCGTAAAATACATTATCGGTATTGGCACAAACCCGGCAAAAGTCTCGCGCAAAAGAACCTGGCTTCTGTCGAGATTGAAATGGCACAATGGACAGGAGGTTATTATCAAATTTGCCCCGGATTTTCTTGCGGACTCAATAATAGTATAGGCTCGGTTAGCCACAAATTCTGGCTCAGCGATAGTGGCAAAATTGCCGCAACACTCGATCTTCTCGCTGAACTCAACCGGGGTTGCACCAAGGGCACTCACAAAATCCTCAAGGATTCTGGGATGCTCTTTATCATCAATCCCAACATCCTCCGGACGCAAAACCTGACAACCATAATAACACCCAACACGAAGCCAATCAAGCGGATATTTGACAAGTTCCTTTATCCTTCCAAACCCAATCCTATCCTTTATAAAGCGCAAAAAATGAAAAACCTCAACCTCCCCCCTGTAATCGGGCTCCTCATCCATAAAGAAATTGACCCTGTGCGCAAAATCGGGCTCGCTTTTGAACTTCTGATTCGCTCGTTTCAATGTAGCATAACAGACCGAACACAATGTCACGAGCTCCTTTTCGCCCGCCTCCTGCACCCGAATAAGGTTTCGTATTGGTCCCAGTTGATGCATAAAATTATCCGTCGTCAGATTGAAATTCGTCCCGCAGCAATTCCAGCGCTTCATCTCAATAAGTTCAACTCCCAGTTCGCCCGCAAACTCGAGCGCGGACTCTTCCATCGCCTTAGCATTTGTCTTAAGCGTGCAACCCGGATAGTATAAAACCTTCATATTCCTCCAATTTCAACTATACACAATTTAGAACCCAAACTCCCCATTACTCATCACTATGTTGATTTTGCGTTTGGCGTTCGCTATTCAGGCGGTGAGCTTTCTCATAGTTGCCACGAGCGCAATCGTCGGATAGTCCTCGAGCCTAACTTTCTCCTCTATTTTGAGCCTATCGTAGTTCTCGCGCAACCTTATCGATCGCAACGCCTCCATTATCCTTGATATATCAATCCCCTGTGGGCATCGCGAAGCACACTCATAACATGAAACACAAATCCAGATTGTCCGCGACCCCAGAATGGGCTTTATGTCTCCCTCCTGAAGATACATCATCACCTGATTGGGAAGATACTCCATCTCGCCCGCAGCCGGACACCCCGACGAGCAACACCCACATTGATAACACTTATCTATATTCTCACCTGATATACTCTCAACTTTTTCTTTAGTTTTAACATCCTTTTCTTTGAAAGTAAAAAGCATATAACCTCACTCGTTATCAAAAAAATCCCTCACACCGCATTTATTCCGATGCCGAACCAGAAAATCGCCAAAAGCCGTGATTGCCCAAAACAAACCTCCCAAATCCTCGCGCTACTCGGTAATGCCAACCCGTTGAAGCATATCTTTTGGTTTTACCTTATTCAAAGCGAACCCCAGATCCTTTTGCGGAATCCCGAGCGCAAGCCCCAGAAGTTGCGAATAAAAAAGCACGGGTATCTTATATTCAACAGCAAAAGCCTCCTCAATAGCCTTCTGATTATCATCGTATACAGTGCCACAGAACGGGCAGGCAAGGGTTATACAATCGGCGGAAGAGGCTTTAACATAGTCAAGTTTGTTCCGTGCAATAGCATATGTAGATTTCGCATTAATCCCCATAATTGTTCCGCCACAACAGTGAATATAATTCCTGTAGTGCACAACAGTAGCGCCCGTTGCAGAAACAAGATCATCGAGTGAACGCGGATCCTCGACAAAATCAAAACCGTAAACGCTTGTGGGTTTCATATAGTGGCACCCATAATGCGGTGCAACTTTCAGTCCCTCAAGCGGTCGCTTCACGCTCATTTTTATTTTGTCTGTCCCGATATCCTCCCAAAGAAAACGGAGGAAATGTTTTATCTTAACAGCTCCGTTATATTTTCGCCCGAGTTTGCCAAGCACCTCATCCCCAAGAAGCTTAAACTTTTCGTTGTGCATAAATTCGTGATGAGCTTCGGTCATCTGGACAGTACAGCCACTGCAAAGAACGATCAGGTCGCTTATGCCGTTTTGCTCAGCTACAGCAAGATTCCTGAGGGCACACAAAAGACTCGCATCCACACTTGCCGGCTTTATCGGGAAACCACAGCAGGCAAAATCTTGAATGTCTATATACTCAACCCCAAGGACATCCAAAACCTTCCGAGCAGAAAGCTCATAAGCCCTTCCCCGAGATGGTATTGTGCAGCCTAAAAATAGCCCGTATTTCATTTTTCACCCCCGGATGGTGCTTGTTGTGATGGGATATGTTTAATTGCGCCGGTTAGTTCGAGGATTTTTCTTACCTCCGGGTTAACGCTTTGAACAGCGGGCAATCCCATCTTCTCCCGCCTTTTGTTATCAAATTCGTCAATCTCGTAGAAGCGCCCGAAATTCGCAAGCAAATTCAGCCCCTCCCTGTAGAGGCTGTGGATCTTGCCCTCGCGGGTGGCTATATTTTGAAGCGCGCACATAATATCGGTTATCCTCACGCCCTGCGGGCATCTCTCCTGACAGGAATAGCAAGTAGCACAAAGCCACACAAAATCCGAGTTCAGAACCTCCTCACGCATTCCGAGTAGAACCATATGGATAATCTTTCTCGGGTTAAATTTGTCATCAACCTCGCGCACCGGGCAACTCGCGGTGCAGGTCCCACAGGCATAACACTTGAGGATACCCTCACCCCCAAATTCCCGTGCCACCTCATACCTGAAATCAGGGTCAAGATCTTTGATTTTTAAAACATCGTTATTCGCCATATTATCTCCTTATTTTCCAGGATAGAAGAGTTCAAACTTATTGATATCTATTCTTCCTCTCTAACTAAAGTCCATATTCTTTTAAGGGGTAATTCCGCTTTAAGTTCTTCATCAAATTTATCATAATACTTAAAGATTTCATCTATTAAAGAATCCTGGTTCCAAACCCTAATTGTGAAAAAAGAATTTAAAACTTCCTTTAAAGCAGGATTGGTCAATCCACCCCACGAGACGAGCAATCCCTGGTCTGCCTTATGTTTAGTAACTACACCTATTAACTCATTAACAACTTTAACCTCACAGGGAGAGACAGATGATTTTACCTGCACACATATTTTGGGTTTTTCAAGGCTATTTAAACCCCCGGTGGCAAGTATATCTACACCGCCATCAGGTCCTGGTGGCGATACCCATGTTATGAAACCTTGTGCCCTTAAAATTGCATCTACTAAACGAGCTAAATTATGACCTTTAAAATTTGCTTCTATATGCTTTATTATTTGGTCTTTTGCGTGTCTTTCAATATCGAGAGGTTCTTCTGGGGTTTGTTTTTCTTGTTCATCATCAGTTCCTTTACCCTCTAATAATTTTTTTATGCGATTTTCTGCATCATTAGCTTTTCCCTTATTCGATCCCATCACCATACAAACATCATATAAAGCATTAAATGACTTTAAAATGTCTTCATCAAATTCCGACCGTGCCACTGTCTTTAACCATTTCACTTTTCGAATATGTTTAATATTATCAGTTATCGGTTTATATTCATATTCTCCTATTACCTGTCCTAATGCGATTGCTGATTGCGATTTAAGAGGTAGAGCAATATAATCCCCTTTTTTTATTCCGTGTACAAAATACCATATTTGACCAGCGCCATAACTCACTTGATGATTACTTGCATTTGGGTATGTTTTTGCATAAATTTTTTTAAATTCCTCTTTATCCTTTTTCCACTCCCCTACGCCTAAATTTGATAAATCTGGTAGTTCATTCCAGCCAATTGTAATAACATTATTATCTAAACAACCCTGTTCCTGTTCTCCATATTTCCCAGCACGAACTAACCAGAGAGACATAATCCCTCCTTTCTTAGAAGGTTAGAAAACCTGACACCTGCATATTCTCTCTCTTCTCACTTTTCTAACGCTTATATTTCCTGGTCCCTTCCTGATATGCGTTTCCACCATAGCAATCCTGAGCGACAATTGCCGGGAAATCAACGACCTTAAGCCTGTAAATAGCTTCAGCCCCAAGTTCGGGGTAAGCCACAAGCTCCGATTCTACTATGGATTTTGCGATAAGAACAGCTGCCCCACCCGTTGCTGCGAAATAAACCGCCTTATACTTAATCATCGCATCAACAACCGGTTTTGTTCGCTCGCCCTTGCCAATCATCCCTTTGAGCCCTGCCTCTATCAAAAGAGGGGAATACGGGTCCATCCTGAGGCTTGTGGTGGGTCCCGCAGAGTTCATCACCTGCCCCGGCTTTGCAGGCGCAGGTCCAACATAATAAATCACCTGCCCTTTTATGTCAAATGGCAGTGGCTCCTTTTTGTGAAGCAATTCTACAAGCCTTTTGTGCGCAGCATCACGCCCTGTGTAAATGTACCCATTAATCAATACCTTATCCCCCGCTCTAAGCCCGCAAACATCCTCATCGCTTAGCGGGGTCGCTATTCTGACTACTTTGCTCATATATCCCCTTTCAAGGAATTTATTATACAGAAAATTACGCAAACTTGCAATAGGAATTTTAAAGATCGTAAAAAGGCTCAATACCTGCCCCCAGGCTCAGGGGGATTAGAAAGTGGATGCTGATAAATGGATGTTCAAGAATAATTCGCTGGCGGTCGTTTTTCAATATTCGCGCTACCGCAGATACAAATACCTATCCTTAAGGTTCACATAGTTGGACCAAACCTTGCCCTCGGGAGATTCGGTTTCAATTATGTGGCTAAAAGCATTTGCCTGAGCATCAAGCTGGTCGGCATGAAAAATTATTTCCGCCTCAACGGTCATCGGTTTGACAGGCGAACCCATTGAAGCGTCCCCGTGATGAGAGGCGATAATATGCACAAGTTTCATACGGAGAAGAGAAGGGAAATCGGGGATCTTTGAGATATAGTCCTCAATGATGAGAATCCCGAGTATAATATGTCCAATGAGGCGTCCCTCCTCAGTGTAGTCAAAAATGGGGCCGGAGGTAAATTCCTTTGTTTTTCCTATATCGTGAATAAGTGCGCCTGCTGTGATAATATCGCGGTCGACATTGGGATATGGACGGATCCCTGTAAGAGCAATCCTGCAAACGGAAAGGGTGTGCTCAAGAAGTCCCCCAACATAAGCGTGATGCCACTTTTTCCCGCCAGGGGCATTCCTTAATGCCCTTACCATCTTTTCATCACAAACGATAAGACCAAAAAGCCTGCGCAGGTTCTCATCCGAAATCCCGTCAATCGCTTTCACAAAAGAGCCCCAAAGCTCATCAAGCGGAACCCTGCTTATCGGAATGAAATCAGCAATATCATACTCACCCTCGCTCAATTTTTCTATTTTTTCAATCCGAATCTGGTTCCGCCCCTTATACATCTGCACCTTCCCCCAGATCCGCGCAACCGAACCGACCTCCAGCTCCGCACTCCTCTCCAGCGCATCATCCCCCCAATAAACACCATCGAGCTTCCCGTACTTATCCGAAAGTTCAAACGATATGAACGCCTTCCCCTCATACTCTTTAAGGACCTTTTGCCTTATAACGAATTCTGTCAAAATGTTCTCGCCATCCTTAACACTGTTGCTATACAGTTTCTTCATCCCTGTACCCCTTTTTACAGTAAATATCAATGATTTTATTTATTATTGCGCTTGTAGAATATCCTTGAAGATACTCAATTCGCACTACCTTGCCCCCGTAGGATTTAACAAACCCAGATCCGACAATAGCCTCTTCCTTCCAATCAGCCCCCTTAACAAGTATATCGGGTTTGACTGCCCTTATAAGATTCTCTGGCGTATCCTCCTCGAAGAAAATGACATAGTCAACGCATACGAGCGAGGATAAAATGAGTGCCCTATCCTCGCCTTTCACAATTGGACGATTCTTCCCCTTTATCCTTTGAACAGACGCATCCGAGTTCAACCCAACCACAAGAATCTCGCCAAGCCTCTTTGCCTTTGTCAGATAATCTATATGCCCACGGTGGATTATATCAAAGCACCCATTTGTGAAAACCACCCTTTTGCCCTCTTTCCTGAATTCGTCGCGCAAACTAAGAAAATCCTCGACTGAAATTATCCTGCCCATTACCCCACCATCTCTTTTAAAAGTTCATCCCTCCTGACAGCTGCTGTTCCGAGCTCCCCGACAACAATTCCGGCTGCATAATTCGAAATGAGAGCCGATTCCTTTAGTGTTGCGCCAGAAACTGCACAGGCAGTAAAAACAGAAATAACCGTATCCCCCGCCCCTGTGACATCATACACCTCTTTAGCGACCGCCGGGAAATGAGTGATCTCGCCATTCCGCTCAAATAGCGTCATCCCCTTTTCCCCGCGTGTAATAAGAACTGACTCTACCTCAAGCATATTTAGTATCTTCCAGCCAGCCTCATATACTGCTTTATCGGTAGTGAGTTTTTCGCCAACAATAACCCCTGCTTCCTTTTGATTAGGTGTTATAACATTTACACCTCTAAAATACATAAAGTGCTTCTCTTTTGGGTCAACCGCAATGAATTTCCCTTTTATCCTTGCCTCCTGAATTATCCCCTTAACGACGCGCTCGGTAACAACGCCTTTAAAATAATCCGAAATTATAACCCCATCAGACTCGTCCAGAACCTGCCGAAAGATCTTCAGGATTTGATCCTCAATCTCGGGGCTCACCGGTTCCCTGTTCTCGCGGTCAATTCTTACAACCTGCTGGCTATGGGCAATCACACGGGTTTTTCTCGTGGTGTGGCGATTTTTGTCCACAATCAAGCCGGCATCACTAATACCCTTTCGCTCAAGTTCCTGCCGCAAAACCTTTGCGGATGTGTCATCGCCAACAACCCCAATGAGGTGCGTCTTTACACCGAATGTGACAAGATTCCATGCTACATTCGCTGCCCCGCCGAGGCGAAAACTTTGCTCCTGAAGGTCAACAACGGGAACGGGAGCCTCGGGCGAAATACGCTCTACAAGACCCCACAGATATTCATCAACCATAACATCACCGACCACCACCACCGCACGATTCGGAACATTATCAAATATCGTCCTCAATCTTTCCTGCGCTATTAACATATTCATCCTTTCATTTTAACTGTATAATCTCAATTCCAGTCTGGCGGATAAGGTCAAATGCGAGGCGAAGTTCATCTGTTTCTGGGGCAGGTAGGGGTACCTTCAGGACTATCTTTTTAACGCCCGCACTAACTAAAAGTTTCAAGCATATTATACAGGGGAACGATGTTGTGTAGAGGGTGCTATCGCGAGTAGAGACACCAAAAAGCGCCCCCTGGATTATTGCGTTTTGCGCGGCGTGAAGTCCACGGCAGATCTCAAGTTGCTGTCCTTGCGGAATGCCGAGTTCATCGCGAAGGCAGCCCCTTGAAAGGCAATGCTCAACCCCACGCGGCGCACCATTATAGCCTGTCGTCAATATCCTCTTATCGCGGACGAGGAGCGCGCCGGTCTGATGCTTCAAACAGGTTGAGCGAGTTGAAACAAGTTCGGCTATGCTCATAAAGTATTCGTCCCAGCTCGGTCGGTTCATCATAAAATTATCCTTCCCCCGTAAAACTCACACACTCAACTTTCAGCCCGACCTCGTTCATCATTTCCCTGCCGAGAGAATCGGGATAATCAGAGGCAACCACAATTCGCTCTATCCCCGCATTTATAAGGAGTTTCGTGCAAATAGAACAGGGGCTTGTAGTACAATACAATGTAGCACCTTTTGTTGACACGCCCTCGCGGACTGCCTGTATAATGGCGTTCTGTTCAGCGTGAAGCCCTCTGCAGAGTTCGTGGAAAGCCCCTGGTTCAACACCCAGGCTCTCGCGAAGGCACCCAACCTCAAGACAATGTCTAACATTATGTGGGGCACCATTATAACCTGTCGCAAGAATCCGATTCTCGCGGACAAGTAACGCCCCAACCTTACGCCTCAAACAGGTCGAGCGCTCCGCAACAAGATTCGCAAGACGAAGAAAATACTTGTCCCATTGAGGACGAACATCCAAAACTTTCCCCTTTCCACGCATCACAAACCTACAAAAATTTAATTCCGATCCTCAGTTTTGTAAAGCAAAAACAAGAACCGGCGCCCATAAACAGGCTTTTAAGCATCTCGCCCGGAGCCGACAATTTGTTCGGGCTTCTCAAATCTCGTGCTTTCAAAAATTGTTCCAACTTTGACAGCGGGGCAGAATGTGCAAGCAAGGCATCGCACACAATCCTGGTCGGTTTCGTTCTCGTATATAGCCAGATCTGTGGGACAAATACGGCGACATTGCCCACAATTATTGCAAAGTGACCTCTGAACCCGCAACTGAAGAATGCTAACCTTGTTGAACAATGCTAATCCCGCACCAATAGGACAGACGAATCTGCAAAAGAAGCGGGGAACAAAAATTGAAACGACAATCAAAACGCTAAGGATGATGAGTTTCAGCGAGAACAAAAATCCTATCATTGCCCTTATTTCGGGGTGAAGAATCACCTGGGGCAGCCCGCCCTCAAGAGTCCCCTGAGGGCACAACCTGCAAAACCATGGATCACCTGTTACAAACGGGATTATTAGCACAAGACCAATCAAGAAAAGATATTTGGAATACGAAAGAAATTTAGGTAAAGCAACCCTCTTTCGCGCGAACCTTTTCAAAATATCCTGAAAAAATCCGAACGGGCACGCCCATCCACAAAAAAATCTGCCAACTGTTGCTCCCGTGAGAAAAAAGATGCTTACGATGTAATACGGGAAAGCCCGTATTGCTGAAAAATGTTGAAGGCTCCCTGCAGGGCAGGAGAATATCGCTGATGGCGATGCGTAACAGTTCAGCACAGGAAAACTAACCTGTTTGAGCACCCCAGTATAGATCTTTTGCCCGTTCCAAAAAACCGCAAGATAAGAATTGAACAAAAAAGCAGCGCCCAACTGTACCCAGAATCGTATCCTCGTTATACGGTTCGCCATCAATTAAATATAAGCACTGCACGGCAAAAATACAAGTTCAAATCTCTATCTCGCCGACGAAACTAACCGACACCGGTCCTGAAAGAGCGGGATGGGAAAAATCGCTATTGAAAGTTATGGTCAGGGGCTCCGGGTATCTCACAAGAACCTTCACGGGCGAGTTTACAAAACCCAGTTTCCCTGCGATCAAAGCCGAGGCTGTCGCACCGGTTCCACAGGATAATGTTTCGTCCTCAACGCCGCGCTCGTATGTCCGAATACGCAATGTGTTTGGGTCAACAATCTCAACAAAATCAACATTCGTTCCACCCTCAATAAAAGAATATCGAAGTGGGCGAGCAAGAGTAACAATGTCAAGCGAATCAAGCTTATCAGTAAATATAACAAGATGCGGAACCCCAACAATAACAAAATTATATACACCCTCAAGATTCGGGAGCGAAAAATTGAGCCGGAAATCCTCAGGCTCGGGCATACTGATTTTGACATAATTCTCGCCGACAATTTCAACCTCAATAAGTCCGGCACCAGTTTGAAGAGGAAAGCTCTTCTTTCCCTCAAGAATATAAATGAAATATCCGATACATCTTGCGCCATTCCCGCACATCTCCACCTCACCACCATCGGCATTAAAATAGCGCATCCGGTAATGCACAAGGTCGCCTTTCTCAAGCAATAGCAAACCATCAGCGCCAATACCTTCGGGGCGCTTGCATAAACGCTCTATACTCAAAGGTACAAGTTTAAGCCCAACGAGACGGTTATCTATTACAACAAAATCGTTTCCGCTACCGTGCATCTTGACAAACCTCAATCTTGGCATCTCAAATCACCTCGCAATCGCCATATCTGACCTTATAAGAACACCCCATCTTACCCCGCGCTCGCTCACTATAAGTTCGTTTCTTCCGAGCCACTCAAGCGCGGCAAGAAATACAATGCTTCCGCCAAGGATAATATCGGCACGGGAAGGGGCAAAAGGCAAAAGTTCCTTTATTTTGTCCAGAGTGGCGCAAGCAAAAACCTCGATTGCTTCCTGAATTTCTTCCCGTGTAAGCCTCATCCTGTGATATTTATTGCTCACATAAACCCTGTCTTTAGCAATATAGCAGGCAAGCGTTGTGATTGTTCCACCTGTCGCTATAAGCGGAAAATTGCCTTTTATATCCAATGCGCTAAACTGCGAAAGTGCGAACTCAAAGGCGGAAGAAATGCTTGATTCACAAACTGGCGGGCGAAGGTTGAACATCTCGGTTATCCTCAAAGCACCAAGTGGAAAAGTTTTACGATGGATTATTTCATTTTTATTTCCGGCGATAAGTTCTGTTGTGAGCCCGCCAAGTTCGAGATGGACTATGTTTGATTCAAATGGGAAAAAATGCAGGGTCGCCTCAAAAGATAATCTTGCCTCATCCTCCGGGGAGAGAACGCGTATTGAATAGCCCAAAATATTCTCAAGCCAGACCCTCACACTTTCAGCGTTTTTTGCCTCTCTAAAAGGGGAGGTGCCAAACACAATTATTTCGTCAGGGCTAAATTGCGTTGCTTCTGAAAACAGTTCGTAAAGTGCCCGTGAGGTCCTCTCCAGAGCCTCTGCAGAAATGATGCCTGTTCGGGGCAGAGATTCGCCAAGCCTCGGCTCGCGGATATCCTCAAAGACCGGCTCATAGGTGTCGCCTTTTCGCTCTGCAAGGAGAAGCAAAATGGAATTACTGCCTATGTCAATGACTGCCTTTTTCATACCCTTTTTGCCTGATAAATTCCTCTAACTTTTTCATTGCGCCATCGTAATCGTTGATCTCGCCTTTTAACTGGCACAACCTAATATAGTCAATCGCCTCGCCAATAGCCTTACCCGAAATCCCAAATCTTCGCTTGATCTCATCCCCGCTTATCAATTTTTCCGCGCCAATCCCGGGATAAAGGGCAGAAATCAAACCCTCGTACGCTACAACCCTTCTCTCCTTTGCAAATGTTATCGCCTTAAGTGTCAAGACCAAATAAGAAAGGGCGGGGTTGTCAATCACGCGGAGTTGCTCCTCTGGTGATGCCCTATCGGAAAGGATTAGTTTTAGCGGTTCAATGCAGGTTAATATATAATGCAGAAGGTTGAAATCAGCACGGGGAAAACCTAACTCATTAATTTTTTCAGGCGACAATCCAAAAAAATAAAACATTAGCGCCCATCGCAAAGGTAGTGGGAAGGATTTTCTGACAGCGAACCTCAAAGCAAGGCATAATTCTTTTATTTTGAATTGCTCCTGCGGGTTGAAGATTTTATTGATAATCCCGGCGCGGTAAAGAAGGTAAACCCCGCGTGGGGCTCGGGGTAACTCAAGGATTCGCCCGAGTTCAAGCCTCAGCGTGTCGTTCGAGAGTTCCGTTATTCTCTCCGAAAGTTTGACCAGAGCCTTCCAGGTTTCAATCTCAAACTTGCCGCCTATCTTTGCTGCAAGCCTAATAGCCCTGAATATGCGAACCCTATCCTCCTCAAAGCGAACCTCGGGATTTCCAAGCGCCCGAACAAGCCTGCGCCTCAAATCCTCCTGTCCACCGAAAAGGTCAATAATTTTTCCGCAAGTCGGGTCCATCGCAATAGCATTCACTGTAAAATCTCGCCGTGCCAGGTCCTCCTCTATATTATCGGTGAACACAATCTCCGAATGACGACCTTTATAATCAAAATCTTTCCTGAAATGAGCTATTTCAAACCGAAAACCCTCCTCGGTTTCCAGCTCAAAAATCCTGTACCTTTCGGGAAATACCGGGGAAGCATTGGGAAAAAGCTTTTTTAGTTCCCCCGGGGGCATATCTGTTGCGATATCAAAATCCTTTGGGCTTTCACCCAACAAATACTCTCTAACCGCTCCCCCAACAAGATATGCTTTATAACCCTTTGACTTAATCCGTTCAATTATCTTTATTGCGGGATCAAGCGATTGATTCATATAAATCAGGCTTAGCTACTCACGCAAGCAATCAAATATTATCAGCTATCTTTTCCCCGGGGATGGAATGGTTACCCATCCACTATCCATTACCCTTTGGCTGGACAGTGTTGTGGTGGCTCTCCGCTCTCTTTTGTTCCTCTCACTTTATTGGGCGTTCAATAGCGATTGCTTTTTTAATTGTTTTTCTTGCGCCCTCTTTAAGTTCGCATCCGGAGACAAGTTTAATCGGTGCCTCACCAACAAGCACATACATACCCACAGGCATAACCCTTCCGTACATATCGCGTCCATCCCAGGTAATTGTGGAAAGCGGGGTATCGGTCTCTTTCACAAGTTCCTTAACGAGCCGACCCTTAATATCATATATCTTCATTGAATAACGAGAGCTCCCTGGCAGACCGACATTTATAGTTATATGGTTCTTGTTCGGGTTTGGGCTTTCGGGATTAAAAGCCTGCGGATCAATCTGAACATCAAAGAACTCGCCCTCCATCTCGTTTGAATAAAATCCCGGCGTCCCATTCAGCACGGGGGACTGTTTAAACTCCCCGTCCTTCCTGAGCTGACACCTTATATAAGAATAGCCATCCTTAGCATAGGTCGAACTTCCTGGCCTCATAGAAATGGGCGTTCTTGTCCTGTTCAGAATCTTGATTGTATCGCTATCTGAAAGCCCATTGCCAATATCATTATCATTCGTTGTAAGTATAAGTGTGCCGGAGGGAATATTGTACGGCTGATTTCCACTCGCATATTCTCTATCAAGGATCAGGGCAAAACCTTTTGGGGCAAGAACGAGCGTGTCATAAATAAGCCCGGGTAGCGTTAGCGAACCGAGGTCAGATGTTCGCCAGGCAACTATTGTATCTGTTTCGTCGCCGTCTGTTATAAGCCAACCCCCAAGGTCAACTGGCTCATCGCCATAATTGTATAGTTCAACAAATTCATTGCACGCGCCACCAGGACAAGCATCCTCGCTTCCCAGCGTATTCGTCATTACCTCCGAAATCAAAAGATGTGTTGGCTGAACAACACAAGCCAAAAATGAGCGCTCATTATTTGAAAGCCTATCGTCAGGCGAAAGAACGCCACCAATTATATAACACCCGGTATCAAGTGGAGCACGATTATAAACGAGCGTTTCAACCCTGCCAGTATCAATCATCGGGACAACGAGGGTGAGGGAATCAATCAATAAAGTATCCACGCCCGAATTTCTTACGGCTTTTATATAAAGATAGAGTGAGCCACCCCTCGGATATTTTCCAACATTCTTTATCTGCGGCTTCAACTGGATTGCGTCCTCGCTTGAGGGATATTCGGGATTAAGCCCAATATATACTATTGCGAGGTCAGAGTCAGGCTGAGTATTGCAGGGATTTCCGCCGATATTCGGAGAGCAATTGTATCTTGAGGGGATCCAAACTGCCACACCCTGAGGACGCTGTAATGTGTGAAGCTCACTGCAGGGGTCATTCGTATAGGCAACAGAATCAACCGTCGAATCGGTTGAGGTCTTTATTATTATGTTATCGCCACTATTGCCAAGCGGGTTCCATCCCCCGGATTGCTGGATAACCGGGCAGTCGTAAAAAATCCCGATGGAATCGCAAAACTGACGGAACCTCGCTGTATCCCGCGCGAGAATTATAAAAGAGCCACCGTTTAAAATCAAAGAATTATTTGATATGACCTTGCAGGAAGAAAGGTCACAGTGTTTCCACCCCTGAAGGTTAACCTGAGAGGTGTCATCATTATAGAGTTCTACCCATTCCTCATTTTCTGTGCTTCCCAGGCCGTTGTAAAGAATTTCGTTAACGATAACCCGCGCCGATAAATTCCAGCAAAGCACAATTATAAAAATTACTACCGCCCTTTTCAACTTCATCTCCTTTGTTTTTCAAGCTCTTTCTCGCTTTCATAGAATTCCTCGAAAGATAATTCCTTATACCATCCGCCCTTAATATATTTCAAGAGATATATAAACCCCTCAGGCGGAACAAACCCCGGAACCTTAACAATAAGTGTTCCTGTTGTGTCCATAAACCCTGTTGTTGGTGTCCCGCGAATACCGAAGAGGCTGGCAAATTCACCCTCTGTGTAATTCTCATTCTTATATCTCAGCGTATCCTTTGAGCGGAGGTCTATTATGACCGGCAGGAATCCCTTTGCGATCTCCTCTTGAACAAGGCTATCTCCATAGGTTACAGTGTTCATCCTCTTGCACCACCCACAAAACGGGGAATAAAAATTCAATATAATTATTTTGCCAGATTCCTTTTGCAGGCTTTCAGCCTGGTCAAACTTAAGCCATTTGAACTCATATTTTTTCGGCGCCGACTTTTTAGTCCCATCAACTTTCGTGCTTCCCGCAACTAAAAATAGCCCGATTAAAACGGATGCAAGATACTTTTTCATAAAACACCATTTTATAATTTATTAGCAAAATAGATATTGTCAACAAGAATGTTTTCTAAGCCCGCTTGTAGAATTGCAACTACGCGATCGCCAACTGAACAATCAGGCATCTTTCATTCCTCTATGTCTTAAAATATCCAAAATCTGACCCCATAAAAAATACCCCCGAGGGTTTGCTACCCCCGGGGGCCGGAGAGGAGAGTCCCAACCCACTACTTAATTAAAAGCGTGGGCAGAGTTTTCATATTATCGCCTGCCTGAACCCTGAGGAAATACAAACCCGATGAAACCGGCAAGCCCGAATTATTCGTTCCGTCCCAGACTAAATCTTTCCGTCCAGCTATCTTTCCGTAGTCAACGCTTTTTACCCTTTGCCCCATCACATTAACAACCTCAAGCCGAACATCCACTTGCTCAGGCAGTGACAAACTTATATGCGTCTCAAGATTAAACGGATTGGGATAAGGCGCGGAAATCTCGAACTTTGTGATTCTTGAAGCCTTCTTGAGAATGCTGAAAGAACATCCACCAGGGATAGTTATCGGGTTTGCCCCGAGCTCGTATGTCCGACCATTAACCTCAACTTCAAGTTCAACCGGCGTCTGAGCCGAGAGCTCAAATGAGGACTTCGTAAAGCTTACAAAGTTCCACTCGCTTGCTTCAGGCTCAAGCGACATATAAAGCGCGCCAGCTTGAGACATAAGCCTAACCGGAACATCAAAACCCGGAAGAACCGGAAGCTCAGGCAAATAGAAGCTCTGATTTGCCTCGCCAATCACGAAACTCTTTGCGCCCTCTTCTGTTAGTGCTTCCACAGTCGCCATCCAAATAGCACCGGTCGTGTAATATGCTTTGCCATATCTGCCACCAGAACCGAGTTTTAAAACGCCATCGCGAAGCGAAGCCACAAAACAGCCTCGCCCGGGCTCTATCGCGCTCTGCTGAACATAACGCCTCGTCACCGGGTCATACCAGTGAATACCCGGAATTAGTATTGATGAAGGTTCTGTGACAATTCTATCCGCAGGAACTTCGTTATAAACGCTTCCAACGAGATTCCAACCCTGATTGAGCGGTATCTCAAAATATCTAATCGGATAACCCCAGTGAACGAACTCTTTCTCCGCCGAGAACAAAACTGCATAACCAAGACCCGGTTCAATCGTGTTGACAGGAACCCAACGCCCGGCTCGCGTGTCATACCTGTACGCTCGCTGAGTTATCCCGATCGTGTCGGGGAAGACAAAATCTAAAGAGGTGGAACTTAGCCGAAGCGGAACCGATAGCATATTGAAGCCCGGATAAACATGATACCAGAACGGGATCTTACCATCCCGCCGATATGTTATAGTCACAAGTTCGCCCGCGGTGAAGAAGTATCTGAAGTTTTCTTTCATATCCAGGCGAGAATTCAGATATAATGAGCCAATCCCAACAATTGTGTCGTTATCGGTAAACGACCACTCAAGCTTGCCACTGCGAGCGCCTGTATTTATTGTCCAGGTTATGCCATTCCCGGCATCATCGCATTCGCAGCGAATATCAGTTGAAAGATGAGGATAAGCGGTGTCCAGCGAAACTATATAAATCCCAAGCGTATCGGACAACGCAAGCGGAACATCAAAACCGGGGTCAAACTGGCTTGTAGCATATGGATCAATCCCCACATATAATGTCTCAACCGCCTCGTCAACAGTGGCGATAAGCGTAAGAACCCACTGTCTCTGACGAGGAATTACTGTGATCCGCGCAGAACCCAGATGATAATTATCAACAAGTGCTTCAGGATTAAGTATTGGGAAGGGTTCTAATGTGAGATTAGCAACATCCCCAACATGTGCACCAACCGGCACAGACAAACGAACATAAGCCAGAATCCCCTCACCAGCAAGCGGTGTTGTGCCTGATGTCCTGAAGCGAAGAGCATTGCGCGTGTGTTCAAGGATCGTCGGGGTAGACCAGTCTGAAGCAGGTCCACCATTACGATTCAGCCTCACACCCTCAAATATAACCCCTTCACCCTCAATCAAAAGTTTAACATCCATTGAGGTGATATTCCAGCCGGTGCAATCATTGATATATACCGGAACCTCCACAACATCACCAACACGAGCCTCAAGATTTTCCGGGAAAGTAAATGAAAGCGTATGTGTCTCGGGCAGCCTCGTGTTAAGAACAACTGGTATATTTATATATCTCGCGTCGTTACTGTTCGTGAACACCGTGAGATATGCCCGATATGTCATATTCGGTAAAAGCCCCTCTGTATTAAAGCAAATATCCACAGGAATACTACCATAGACCGGGACACTGCCACTCGCTGGTTCAACTGAAACCCAGGGCACGCCAGCATTAGGTGATATGTAGCGGAGTTCGTTCACGAGAAGTTGCGCTAAATCGTTAATTCCGTCGCCATTGCGGTCAATTGTCCCGGAAAGCACAAAGGAATTGACTATTGCTCTGGCATTTTCGGATATGGCGATAGCGACATTTTCGGGCTCCGCAAGCACATCAAACTTTGCGAGTGCCAGAGCAGAGGTTGTTCTTAGCCCATCGCCGTAGTCGGTTCGGCTATCCGGCAGCCTCATTATAGGCATAACAACAAATGGTGTGTTGAATATCGGATGAGCGGGTTCGCTAAAGCTAACAGCGCTTGCCCTTGCGCCAAGGTCAGCACCATATGCAACCCCCAGCGTTCTCCAAAGTGGGGCAGAAGCGTTATCATCAATATCCGCAGTAGAGATAACCGCCCTACCACCATCAGCCACAAACGAATCAACAGCCGCCAAGAGCACCGGATCAAGCGCAATCTCGCCCCGCAGATTTACCACCAGAATATCATAACTTTCAGACCGCAACGCTGCAAGGAAGGTCGCAACACCATTAACTATATCACCCTGAAAACCAAGATAGTTCAGAACCCACTCCATTGATGGCTCAACAACATCGGTAAGCACAAGCACGCGCACCCGCTCAGGATTTACTCTAACCCTACCGGCAAAGGGCACATAATCCTCGGTTATGTTGAAGTAAAGCGGCGAACTGCCAACATTCCTTATATAAAGAGGGAAACAGCTTGTCGTGTTGATATTTAGCGTAACCGTGAACTCCTCGGGCGATATAACCAGTTCTGGATAGCCACCAGTTGAAAGGAGAAGCGTTCCAAAGGTTAATGGATTATCCATATCAGAGCCGGTGGGCAAAACGAATTCCCAACCGGGGGTGGATGAATTATTAACAGCAAACCTCACACCGAGCTCACCGCCGGGGTGATTCTGAAGCGCGTCAAGGAGTTCCGGATTTTCGTCAAGCCTCAATGATATCTCATAAACAACGCCACCATTGCCAAAGCCAATTCCGCCCTCTCCAGATACAACAGGCACAGCATCAGCCCTGTAAACGCCCTCGGAATACCATATACCCTGGTATGTAAAGTTCGCCCCGCTCGTAGTGTAAGTCAGACGATATTCGCCCTCCCCTGATGGTTCCCGCGATGGCCAGCTTCCGGTGTGGTTGTCATCAAACGAAATGAGCACCTCATCCCCGGGCGCAAGATTATCATCAGCCCCGTTGACAATCGCTATGAACAACGCCTCGTTCGTGTTCATCAAGTAAAGCGTATACGGACCGAAATTATACACGGAAGCCGAATTCCACTCATTACGCTCTATTACACCATCAATCCTCGGTAAAACATAGCCAAAGCTTGAATAAAGATAATTCGGCTCGCCACCCGGTATCGCTGTTGCGACATTGGAATACTCGCTCACAAAATCAGCATACTGGGCGCGCACACGGTAGAAATAGGTCACGCCCGATGTAACCCCTCTATCAATATAGCGAGTATCTGTGACAAAACCGATTTGCTCAAAGTTTTCATATGAGGTCCCTCGCTCAACTATGTAGCCACGAAGCCCGAGTTCAATATATGGGGCTTCCCGAAGTATCGCAGGCGGATTCCACGAAAGCGGAACCAAATTAAAATACCCGCTCCTTGCGACAAGTTCGGATGGTGCGACCGAGGCATCAGTCCGTTGAAGAACATTAAGCAGATACTCATGCGCTTCTGTTGTGCCTTCCGGATCGGAAAGGGTAAATCTTACACGATATCCTCGCGAATTGAAAACAGGATTTGCCCAGCTCAACACCAGCCCATCCGCAATCATCCCATCTGGACCCTCAACCAGATTAGCCCAGAAATCATCCCCATCCGGGTCCCGGGCCGTTATTCCAACCATATACGGAATACCCTCAATCGCTATACTCGGCGGTAGTTCAGTAAGTATCGGGAGATGATTCAGGATTACGGTTTCCACATAGACCGAATCAACATAGGTTTGATCCGTATATATCAAATAGCAGCCCCATACCTCGCCCCTGCTCGTGTACTCAGCGCTAACCACGGGACCATCAATAGCATCCACATATTCCCCGTTAAGATACCAGTGATAGGAATATGAGATTGGGTCACCATCTACATCCGTGGAGGGCGAGGTTATCACGAGCTCAAGGTCGTCAAGGGTGGTCGGGTTTTCTGGTTGTATTGTGGCTCGTGGCGCAGTTGGTGGGGTATTGCCAATAACAACGCTTGGTGTTGTGATATATTCGCCCCATAAAGCGCCATCATATGGGTAAACCTCACACCAGATAGTATCGCCCGCGGCAAAGTAAAATGGGTCAAGCCTATCTGAGCCAACAGCAAGACGTATGCCATTCTTATACCATTTATACAAAAGCATCACCGGGTCGCCATCAATGTCAAATACTGACCCAACACGGACAATAATTGGAACGCCCACTGCGAATGCCTCACCTGTGGCTGGCACAAGCTCTGCATTAGCAATCTCTGGCGCAGAGTTAACAACCACAGGACCTTGTAAGGTCTGTGTGCCTCGTGCCACATTCCCATTTATATCAACTGCCCTGAATTCAATATTATACTGTCCACGAGCAAGGTTAACTTCCGTTCCATAGCGAGCGCCATCAATATAATTATCATCCCCCTCATCAAGGGGTGAAAGCGTGTAAGCAGCGCCGTTTATAAGAACCTCGACCACCTCCGGCGGTATATTTCTTGGATTATAATATGTAACCTCAAAAGCAAATAGCGTTCTTGCATTCCCTGTATTGGGCGAAAATGCAGGGTTTTCAAGGTATGGCTGACGGACTACCGCAAAAAGTGTAACTTGAGGTGAAAATCCGCCGTCATTATCCGTTCCCTGCAACACACATCTCACAGTATCGCCGACACCAAATTCTGACGCAGGAATTGTTGGATCATTAGAAACCAAAACTCCATTCACATACCAGTAATATAGAATCGTTATGCTGTCCCCATCAATATCCGCTCCATAGGAATCAAAAGATACCCCGAGAACATCGTTATCAAGCGGGGGCATTGGCGTTATAGTTCCGCCCGGGGCGCTCGGCGGTGTATTAAGCACCGGGACACTCCCAGAATAGCCTGTATCGCCAGTTTCGTAAGGGTCGCTGACAACAACCCGGCAATATACCGTGTCGTGCTTTGAGAAATAGTCACTTGTCAAAAATTGTGAGCTTGCTTCTGGTATTTGGCCACGCTGATTATACCACTCATAAGAAACTGAAACGGGATCCATATCGGGGTCGCTCGTTGAAACGCTAACCCTTATCGTGTCACCCTCTTTTGCTGTGGATGGTTCGATTGTGATATTAACAATGCTCGGACGGGAGTTTAACACCTCGGGACCGTAGTGCACAAATATATCGCCGGTGGCTTCGCGTCCGTCAGCGTCGGTCGCGCTGAACCTAAAAGTATGGCTGGCACCACGAACAAGCCCGCTTATTGGTGATGCTGTTCTGAACCAGCATCCCAACTCGTAGTCAAGGAAAAGCGAATCGGGGTCGGGTATTAGCGTGTAATTAACCCCGTCAACATTGACCACAACAGAACTCGGGGGAACCCTTCCTGGATGCGTATACAATATATGATAAACAAACCCGGTTCGGACATAGCCCCTTTCCGGGGTCACACTTCCGTTAGCAAGAACTGGTCTTACGCCAGCAATTGGGTAAAGCCTTACTGTATCGCCGTATTCCTGTGAGGGCTCGCTGTTCAAGACAATATTTACCCCAGCGCGCTCAAGGATGCAGGAATCAGCAAAGATAACTCTTAATGTGTCGCCAACATTCCAGCCCCCGCTAAAACTGCTTACCTGAATATACCATCTTCCTGAAGAGTATCCACAACCGAGGCTTGTATCAAAAAGGGTATCAGAGGGATATCCTACCCTGTAAGCCCAGAAGTGCAAACACCCGGATGGTATCGTATCCCCTTCCCACCGAACAATACTGCCGTAAACAATGTGGCTTGGTGCTGGACCTTGCCCATAAGCAAGGGTGGGAATAATTATGCCCACAACGAGCATCATCAAAAGACCGACTTTAACTTTCATCCATCCTCCTTTCTTGTATCCTCACCTAACGAAGGTAAACAACCTTTCTGGTGAAGCTTTTGCTATTTCCACGCACATCCAAAAAGTAAACGCCGGAAGGTACAAAATGCCCTTCATAATCTTTGCCATCCCATACGATTTTAAGTTCGCCACCCGAAAACTTATCGTTATAAAGGCTTCTTACCTCCCGCCCAAGAACATCATATATGACAACTTTTAAATTCTTTTCTTGCGGATAGTTCAGAACAATATTAAGGGTTGAGTTGAAAGGATTGGGGAATAAGGCTATAGTATATTTCCCGGGAACCCTCTCCCTGACCACTGCCGCTGCAGAAAGTCTTGTCGTGTCCGCAATCTGGTATGGTTCCTGCGAGTAATCAACAACAACAGTGTCAAAACCGATCTCGCGTCTGCAGGTATCGCTAAATGATAAAAATATTCGTGCGCCCTGGGATGGTGTCGGATTAAAAGCAGAAGTGTTTATTCCCCAATTTCCCATAGCATAACCATTTCCCGGGGTACTCTGATTAATGATATCCCCGGGGCGACCCTCAACATATGCGGTGAACAAAACGCATATAGACTCAGGGATAGCACCATCACTATTCCTGAGGCTTCCTATTATCATATGTGAGGTGCCTTGCCCCAGGAGGGTTCCTCCCAGGGCAAGGTTTATCACTATTACCGCTAAGACCGTCTTATTCATAATCCCGCCTATTACTTGAGAAGAACCATACTTTTCGTGGAAGAAAATTCGGGCGTCCGCATCAGCGTGTAGTAAACTCCGGATGGCATCACAGAACCTTTCTCGTCCTTACCATCCCACACCACAGAATAGCTCCCAGCCGAAAGTTCACCTTTGACAAGCGTCCTTATTCTCTCACCGAGAACATTTGTCACATACAGTTCAACTTTCGTATCGCGTGGCAGATCGTAGTCTATTACTGTTGCGAGGTTGAAGGGGTTCGGATAATTCGCATGAAGTGCAAATTCAGAAGGGATATGGGCACGCTCAGCGTTGTCGGTAAATTTATATGCCACATCCTCACAAAGCCTAACCTCATATTGAGCCTCTTTGCCATCAACCCTGACCTTCACAACCGCAATATCACCCTTGCGCCATCCTGAAGCAAGATCCCCAAGCTGGAATGTCACAAAACCATCGTTATAATTACCGCTTATAACTTCCTGTTCGCGACCCACGATATAAAGCGAAGCCTCAACACTTTTAGCCTTCCCTACCTCGCCATAGACAAGCGCAGGCGAACCAAAGCCACCAAAATCCTCGTCCTGGTGGATACCCTCAAACCCGTGTTCATTTGCCTTTATCCGAGGATACGAAGGCCATATAACATCTGAACCAACTGCCACGAAATATGCGGCACCGGGACGAATCGTAAAGTTATTTATAGTTGGAAGCGCTGGAATCCACTGCTCCCAATGAGCCGGGGTTGAACCTGAAACCGGAACCCAGCGCGCAACAGAGGTTGCACCAGGAATGTTGCTCGCGAGGACAGAGGCGGTTGTCAAATCGGTCCTGTGAAGCGGGACTATTATTGCGTTCCACGGGGTATTGCCACGATGGAGACTATACACAATATCAGTCGGGGCTGGCACCTTGCCAACAATCGTCAGAATAAAATTGTAATCGGTCACCCGAACATACGCCCATAGGGCGTCTCCAGCATAGACGCCGTAATTATTAAACCACGGGAACGAAGAGTTCCACTGAATCCAGCTTTCGCCAGGGTTATATTTCGATATCGCCTCAACAGATGGTATAAGCGCGCCAACTTGAGCAACTCTCGTAATCCCAGGGGTAACCCCCATATCAAACGGGATTCCGAAAGAGGTCCAGCCAGTTTTGAGCAGGAAGTCAATCTCGCCTACCCTGTATGTATATTCGCTCCAGTTCCCGTCATGGTCAACAGCCCGAATGTCCCAATAGTAATTGTGAAGTGTGTCCCCAACAACATCAGCACCGCCAAGATTTGTGTCGTAGAAGAAGGTTGTATCGCTTATCGCGAGATACCCGGTAGGACCAGCATAGGGTTCCGTATAACGATATATATAATAGCGGATATTCTCGTGCGGGTTAATCTCTGGAGTTCCGTTTACACCCGTTGCGACCTGGTTCCAGGAAAGCCTGATGTAGTCGCCTGCTCGCTCAATACTGAAGTTCGCCGGTATTGCAGGCGGAACATTATCAACAGGCGCTATTGTCCCGAGTAGTACGCGACGGGAACTTACGGGTGTCGGATGTATACCACCGCGTGTCTCGCCAAATACTATCATACTGTATGTGTAGGATGTGAATGTCCGATTATTCGTGATCTTATAGATTACCGAATCCCGCATTGCGGGTGCAACCGAATCAATGAGAACCCAGTTAGTATCAGCACCGGGGTTAATATCCCGGTAGTATTTATACCAGGTCACGATTGCTGTGGCTGTATCGGCGAAAGGCGAATACGGGTCATTTATAGAAAGCGAGTGGTGAATGACAAGGGTGTCGCCCTGATCAGCAGGGTTATCGTAAATCCCATAACTCGTAGGCGGATATACCCCGCGAATAACCTCAATAGGATTGGAATTTCGCGGCAATATCGTTGTTCCAGAAACCGTTATTATAAGCCCGCTCATAGCAGCATTAGCCCTGACCTCAAACACCCCTCTTCCGTAACGCAGGTATTGTGGGGATGCTGGAAGGGATATCGAGTCGGGCCATGGCATATTGGAGGTAAACGAAAGCGGTTCAGAGAAGAGGGTATCAATGACCTCTGGTGCTCTGTAGGCAGTAACGGTCAATGGGAATGTCTCGCCGACCATCACCACCGGTGGAGCCTCAACAACAATATATGAGATATATGTGCCTATGCGATAATAATATATCCTCGTGGTCAGGTTGCCTGCTGCGTCCCTTGCACGAACAAGAAGGGCGTAGTTCCCATCGCCAAAGGCAGGAAGCCTTCTCCACCATATGTTACCAGCGCTACTGAAAGCCTGCCTCCACACGGGCGAGCCAACCCAATCCCCTGCCCAGTTCCAATAAGTGTTAGTCGTCGCACAGTAGACAGCAAACTGAACCGAACTAACCCAGGTATTGACAGTATCAACAACCATAACACGAACTGTATCAGGCCAGCTCAGGGCGCTATAAACGCCGTGGTCCATTGGAAATACCGGGCTTACAACAGGCGGAACGGGGTCATAAACGAACAGCTGCGAATCCGCTGGCGCAGGGTTTATCAGGCGACCAAAATCAGTGGCTCTGACATAAGCCTTATAATGCCCGGGTGCAGGCGGTGTGAAATAATACCGATATTCATCTATACCAAAAGTATCAGAGGTCACCGTGTCTATCTGTGCGACAAACCAGTATCGGGTGCTTGTCCAGCCTGAAGGTGGAATCCAGTATCTATTTGTCAGGGTATCCCTTATTGCAAGCTCTACCCTGGTTACCCACGAGTGAACCCCATTAACAACGGGATCCTCTGCATTGCCAAGGATATATCCACCCCAGCTTACAGCAGAGTAATAATCAAATAGCGGAAGGTCAATATCGGATGATGGCGGGGTCTTGTCATAACGTATCTCACCATCAAGCGTATCCTCAACAACATTGTTCGCGAAATCCTTCGCCTGGGCATAAATCATATAAACACCGTCATTATTCGGCGTATAATTATACCGCCAGACATTCCCATAAGCCCTGTAAGCATTGTTGAATTTCCTGTAGGAAACCCACGCCCCTGGATAGCTATCATCCCAGTATAAACCGGTATTAAGATCTTTTATACAAACACGAACGGACTTAATCCCCGTTCGCGCATCAATTGCCTCAACCTCAATCTTGCCCGTCCAACTCGAATCGCTCCAATACCCGCTCTCGGGCCAGAAGATCGTAGCAATGGGCGGAACATTGTCAATGATAGTGAAGAATGTAGCCGGGGTAGCTTCCCTGTTACCCGCAACATCCTTAGCATACGCCGTTATCGTGATTGTCCCATGATAATCCGGCGGTAGCACAGGAAGCAAGCCATAATAGGTTACCCCCGAAAGCAAAGACGCCACTAATTCTGTGTAAGATGATGTCCAGTTTGTGCCATCCCAGTAGTTCCCAAGCGAATCAACAACTATGTAATAAACGGAATCAACGCCGGAAAGATTATCGGTAACGCTCAGTTTTAAAGTCTCCGGGAAGGTGCCGCTGTTATAATAAAGGAGCGATGGCGAAATTATAGATGTCTGCGGATCCTGAATGTCAATCCTGAACAACCCGGAATAGAAACTGCTCGCCGGGCAGGTTACAGGATATGTCTGAGCGGGCCAGTTCTGGTCGTGGAAATACACGGTATCCGCAAGGTCAACCCAACCCTCGTAAGATGAAGCAATATTATATATTTCATAATAGAATGTATCCGTTGAGCCCCAGAAGTAGTTATTCCATTCAACAGGCTCATCAAGACCACCAATACCTGTTATTGGCGTTGAAATTCCTGATGGGAAAAGCACAAGCTTCGCTGGATAACCTGGCTGAACAAATCTGTCAGCAGGGGCACGCGGTGCAGGTCTGTTCCTTATAGGTATACCAATCACAACTGAATTATGTGCGTTCAACCAGGGAACATCTGTAAATGCAGGGTCTGGGAATGTAATTTGGGGTGGCTGCTGAATCCTTATCGTATCCCTGTAGTCCGCATAAGTAACGAGCTCAAGCCTGCTTCGGGTGTTCTGAACCCAGCTGCCAACTGTATCAATTTCAAAAGCCTCATATATACCAGTAGAAATATTTACATCCGGATCTGTATTCACATAGACATAGTAAGCTCTTACTTCGCCACCCCCAATTCCATAAAGGGTAAATGTAGGGTTTAGTATAGTTGAAGTAGCTGAAGCAGATCCACCGGTGCGGCGGACACTGAATCTTACTGAATCAATCTGGTCCTCGCCGGTGTTAATAACCCCGATCAAGAAGCGTATCGGCTGAGCCTCGGTGACAAAAGGCGCATTGGGCGCAACAGTATTATCCAGAGCGAAAATGTCAAACCTGAGATACGCGGGAAGCTCAGTCCAAACCATAATATCATTGTCAACAACCTGCTCACCAATAGGGGCGCCAAATTCGTCCTTACCATAAACGATATGCGCATAAAGGGAATCCCCAAGTGCGACCATAGGGCGAACCCTAAATGCAACATTAATATGTCGCCCCGCGGGAATGCTACCAACCAAAACCGTATCCATAGCAAGATTCTCGCCTATAGAATCAGTTGTTGCCCCGTAGAGAACCACCATAACGCTATCAAACCTGACCCCTGTGACATTCTCAAGCCACACATAAACATTGTAGACCTGCCCCACAGATGCGTCATAATCGTAGCCAGCAACCGTTGCAGGTTTCACGAATAGGTCAGTCGTGAGGCTCTCAATCTCAACATGGTTCGGCAACAAAGGGGCACCCCAAACGGCGCTAATGAGGCTAAATAACGCCATCATCACAAAATACCCCTTTTTCATCTCTCCTCCTTTCGGTGGTGTTTTTTCTCCATCTTAAGTGCTTACAAAGAAATACAAAAAACACTTGTTAAAGAACTGGAGATAACCCTGTTTTTTTTATAACAATTATAAATTTATTTTGACTCCCTTTTTTGTCAAGCACTTTTTTTATTCAATTAAAAAATTTTTTTAAATCCACCACTTAAAATAATATACCACAATGAATAACGCAAGTGCTGAAAGAAAATTAAATTTGATCATAAACCCAAAACTTAAACTCATTGCGCCAAGATTTATTTTTATCTCCTCAAATCCAATATTTAGCGAGCGCGTGAAAAATGTTTTTACCGCGCCCTCGGGAAGGATTAAGCCCAAAAGTTCGCCAAGATATCCCCCCAGTATTATCCCTGCTATTATTGATATTATCAGCACAAAAACCTTGTTTCTCATCCCCTACACTTCTCAAGGTAGTTCAGGATAGATAAAAAAATTTTCATCCCATCACTACTCCCTAAAACCACCTCAACAGCCCTTTCCGGATGCGGCATTATCCCGCAGATTCTCCTGCTCCTGCTAACTACACCCGCAATATTGTCCATTGTCCCATCCGGGTTATATGCCTCCAAAGGCTCCCCATCGGGCGAACAATACCTAAATACAACATTCGGTTTGTCTTCCTTATTATAATAATATGCGCCATTAAAATGTGCAATCGGCAATTTGCATACTTCACCATTCTCAAACATATTCGTGAAAGGCGTTGTGTTATCCTCAACCCTCACATAGCACCATTTAGAGATAAATCTCCCATTCTTGTTTTTAAGGAGGGTTCCCGAAACAAGCCCGGCTTCCGTGAGTATCTGGAATCCATTGCAAATTCCCAGAATAAGCCCCCCGGTCCTCTCAAATTCCCTGAGCCTCTCAATAACAGGTGTAAGGGCGGCAAGTTTACCAGCGCGAAGGTAATCGCCGAAAGAAAATCCACCGGGAATAACCACGAGCCCGTAGTCCTCAAAAGAATCCACAGAAGCATACCACAGCAAATCCGTTTGTATCCCCACCCGCTCGCTCAGCGCATAGTATGTGTCGCGCTCACAATTGGTACCGGGAAATACAAGAATTCCAGCACGAAGGATCATATTTTTGTTTCAAACTCCTCAATTATTGGGTTTACCAGAACCCCTTTTGCAATCTCATCAACCATCTCTTTTGCTTTAGCCTCGTTTTCAGCCTCAACTGAGAGCTCAAAAAATCTCCCTATACGAAGCTCTTTTACCTTATCAAAACCAAGGTTCACTAAAGCGCGCTTTACGGTTTCTGCTTCCGGATCAAACACCTCATCCTTTTTGCGAACATCAACCCTGAACCTGTAAATCATTCGTCCCCTTGCTTTCTTTCTCGGGCTTCCTTAAAAAAAGGCAGCCCACGCCATATAGTATATACAGACATATCAACGGGAAAAGGAATATATAAATATTATAAAGGATAAGGGCAAACGACAATATGGCGACAAGAAGGTGGGTCCGTGAGGGATTCCTTCGGAAAAGAAAATAACGGACGAAATGCTCGTAGCGTATCCTGCTAACCATAAGAAACGAGAGCAAAACCACAACGCTAAGCATATATGTGCGAAGGGGAACAGTGCCCCAGACTTTATGGGAAAAAAGGACAAAAGATGCAATAAAGGCGCCTGAAACAGTAATTGGCAAGCCAATAAAAAATCCCTTTTCCTCAATTGGAACAATAACATTATACCGCGCGAGCCTGTACCCGCCTGACGCGATATATATAATTGGAAGGATCCAGCCGAATCGCTCAAAAATCTCGGGCTTAATCTGGTAGATGATAAAAGCGGGTGCGATACCGAAAGTGAGAAAATCCGCTAAGCTATCGAGTTCGCTGCCGAGCTTTGAATAAGACCGAGAAAGCCTTGCCACCATACCATCAAGCCCATCAAGAAATGCCCCAAGAATTATAAACCAGGCAGCGCGGGTAATTTCCCCCTCCGCGCTCTGGACTATGGACAAAAATCCACATAACATATTCCCAAATGTAAAAATCCCTGGAAATACCCCTAAGATACTTATTTCTTCCATATCCCTAAAATTGTCTCGCCCCCTTTTACTCGCATACCCTCAAAAACCCTGAGTTCCAATTCGGCTGGCACAAAAAAATCTACCCTGCTACCGAATTTAATTATGCCGATCTTTTCGCCAATCTCCCAATGCTCGCCCGGGGAGGGTTCGCAGACTATCCGCCTTGCAATAGCACCCGCTATCAAATGGAGCTTCAGGTTGCCGGATTTTGTGACTATATGAACGCTCACACGACTATTTTTACGCGAAGCCTCCTCCTTAAACCCCAAAAGATATTTGCCCTTATAGCGTGAAACACCACGAATAACGCCACTTGCAGGCATACGAATTATGTGGACATCAAATATGTTCATAAATATGCTTATCCTTTTGCAGTCGCCCACGAACTCCTCATTGTCTATCCATTTTATGGAAACAATCTTTCCATCAGCAGGCGAAATCAAAATATCCTCATCGTGCGGTGGCTCACGGTGCGGGTCGCGGAAAAAATAGAACATAAAAGCCGAAAATAAAAAACCGAAAATTATTATTATGTATGAGGTAATTCCACGGGTTATGGGCAAAGATGTAGCCCCAATAAGGATCACAAAAAGCCCTGCAAGAACATAAGGTACACCATATTTAGACATTACATCTCCTGTATCCAGCCATTTTTAAGTCCTGAGCTCAGCATAGCGGCACGCGCAAGGTCATATTCCCTCTGAGTTATCCGCCGCCCAATTATCGGGTCTTCCGGCGCCCTGTAAGCGGGGAAATACTGGCTCATAAGGCTTACATATGTGTTTTTAGAAACCTCCTTTGCGAGAAAATTAAAAATCTCCTCTGATCCCGAATAACCCTCTGGCAGGACAAGATGCCTTATTATTAGCCCCCTTTTAGCTATACCCTCGCTGTCACATTCAAGGTCCCCGACCTGACGATGCATCTCCTTTATTGCCCTTCTGTTCACCTCCACATAATCCGGCGCATCAGAATATCGCAGGGAAATCTTATTGTCCGAATAGCGCATATCAGCAAGGTAAATATCCACAATGCCCTCAAGCAAACGAAGCTGGAAAAGCGAATCATACCCGCTTGTGTTATAGACGATCGGGATTTTTAGCCCCTCATCTCTTGCAAGGCGAGTGGCGGCGATAATCTGAACTGTGAGATGTGATGGGGTGACAAAGTTTATGTTGTGAGCGCCGCGGGATTGAAGTTCAAGCATCATCTTCGCGAGCCTTTCAATCGTAACCTCCTTGCCCACGCCAAGCTGACTTATCGGGTAATTCTGACAATAAATACAGCGCATATTACAGTGGGTGAAGAATATCGTCCCACTACCGCGAAAGCCCGAGATTGGCGGTTCCTCACCGAAATGAAGGTTGTAGCTTGATACCACAGGAAGAAGTCCCGTTTTGCAATAGCCAATCTCGCCCGCCACACGGTTAACGCGGCACTTCCTCGGACACAGAACACATCGGCTCAAAAACCTTAGTTCTTTCTCGGTGAAATACGACCCCTGTTTTACATCCCGCAACATATAACACAATTTATTACTTTTTCCTTTATATGTCAACAATTGCTAAGGAATGAGCAGGAGATCCTCTCTCTTCATTTTCTGTAGCCTCTTTTGTTGTTAGCGGATTTAGTTGACACTGGCAAAATACTTTATTATTTTAATTCAAATGACACCATCGGAATTCGGGACACTTCTTAAGAGCCTTGACACAAGAGGAAACTTTCTCATAGCAGGTGAAGAGGACTGGCTAAAAGAACGTTTCCTTGCGCGGATTATCGAGCTTGTCCTTGCCCCTGAGACGAGGGATTTCAACTACTGCGAGTTTTCCGCAAAGGAACTTGAGGGATTTGAACAACTCGCTTCGGCTGTCTATACGCTCCCTACATTTTCCAGCCGACGAATCGTTATACTTCGCGAACCCGAGAATCTGAAACCAGGCGACAAGGAAAAACTTCTGAAGCTTACCGCGCCAGCCTCAACCTGCTTTATCCTCATCTCGCGGGAAACCTCTCTACCATTGCGCGGGTTAAAAGGGCTTGAAAAAAAATTCCGGTCGTATCTTTTCCCTGCCCTAAAAGAAAGCGAAATTTCAAGCTGGTTAAAATATTTCCTGGTCAAACTTGAGAAGGATGCGGCAGTGCCAGTTCTTATGTACCTTGCGGAAAATCTGCCCCCTAACCTTTTCACAATAAGAAACGAGATAGAAAAACTCGCCTCATTTGTCGGCAATAAGAAATTCATTACAATTGAGGATGCCTCGGAAATTATATCCGGGCGAGAACCAACAATATACAGGTTCTTGCAGGCACTACGAAGCCGAAACGAAAAGGAAAGCATTGAGCTTAGCCTGAAACTTCAAACCCTCGGGGAAAGCGGAATGTATTTCATATACGCAGTTGCAAACGAGCTTCTCCTGCTTCTCAAAATCAAGCTTCTAAAAGAACTCGGCAAAAATCCCCGGGCAATCGCAAGCGAACTAAAAATCAATCCTTATGTGGCAAGACAAATCATAAGCGACGCCGATAATTTCAAAACCGATGAGTTGCGCTCTTTGATTAGCGAAATTTATAATCTTGAGATTATGTTTAAGCGAGGCGAAATTGCCGAACGATTGATACCAACAATGTTTACCTCAATGCTCGTAAAGGAAGCCCCGTGAAGCTACTTTTACGGATAGCAAACTACATTAAGCCATACTGGATATATATTCTTCTTGGCTCAGTTTCTATGCTTTTCTTTGCGCTCACAAATTCTGCGATGGTGTATATAATTGCCCCTGTGATACGGTTTTTGTTCTATCCCGCACAGGTATCAAAGGAAATAGGGGTATCTATGGATCATATTCAGGCTGGCACATTCTTTGACAAGCTCAAAACCCTGCTTCGCGCAAGTTACGACAAATACCTTTTTTCCGGGAACCCACTCGAAATACTTGCCCGATTCTGCCTCATACTTTTCGCGCTGATGCTTATCAAGAACCTGTGCTTTTGGCTCCAGGCTTTCTTCTCAAGTTACGCGTTAGAATCTATCATCCGCGACATTCGGCTTGATTTATACCGCCACCTCCAATCCCTGTCTATGAGCTTTTTCAACCGCCATCGCACCGGCGAACTTATAAGCCGCATTATAAATGATACCGGCGTTATGAACGAGATGATATCCCTGTCATTCTCAAATTTTATAAGGGACCCAATCCTGATTCTTGTCTACTTTGTCTTCCTCCTCGTCCTGAACTGGAAACTTACACTTATCATACTTATAGGGCTTCCGCCCGTTGTTTTCGGTATGGACAGGCTTGGAAAGCATCTCCGTCGCTACAGCAAAAAATGTCAGGAGCGAATGGCTGACCTATACACACATCTTCAGGAATCCCTCGCAGGAATAAAAATCACAAAAGTCTTTGGCGCCAAGGAGACTGAGATCTCGAGGTTCAAAAAACATCTGCAGAGCTTTTTCAAAATCAATCTCAAGCGTATATGGGTTCAGAAACTATCCACACCCTTCAACGAGTTAGTGGGGACAGCGATTGCGGTTTTCATCTTATGGTATGGTGGGCGCGAGGTTCTCCTGGACAAAACAATTCGCCCCGAGGAATTCATCCAGTATATATTTGCCCTTTTTATGATTATGCAGCCGCTAAAGGCGTTGAGCAACGACTACACAAGCGTGATGCAAGGGCTTGCTGCTGCAGAAAGGATATTCTCGCTTATGGACACAAAACCCGATATCAGTTCGCAGGTTGGGGCGCGAAAAGCAGAACATCTAAGGGAAAAAATTGTCTTTGAAAATGTCAGCTTTGCTTATGGCGCTGAAAACGAATCCGCAATCGAGGGGGTTAGTTTTGAACTGAGAAAGGGCGAACACATTGCCATTGTCGGACCAAGCGGTGGTGGAAAAACGACAATAATAGATCTTATGCTACGCCTTTATGACCCGCAGGAGGGCGCAATATACCTTGATGGCACCGACATAAGGGAATTTGAGTTGTGGAGCTACCGCTCTTTGTTCGGGGTCGTAACGCAGGATGTTATACTCTTTTACGACACAGTAAAAGGTAATATTGCGTACGGGAAACCCGATGCCACGATGGACGAGATAATAGAATCTGCAAAAATAGCCAATGCGCATAAATTTATAATGGCGCTTCCGCTGGGGTATGACACAATAATAGGCGAACGAGGAATAACCCTCTCGGGGGGCGAACGACAAAGAATAGCAATTGCCCGCGCGATACTGAAGAATCCAGAGATCATCATTTTTGATGAAGCAACATCATCGCTGGACACCGAATCGGAAAGACTAATACAGGAGGCAATAGAACGCCTTATAAAAAACCGCACTGTAGTTACAGTAGCCCACCGGCTCAGCACAGTAAAAGAGGCTCATCGGATCCTCGTCATAGACAAAGGCAGGATCGTTGAGGAGGGCAACCACGAAAGCCTTATGAGGACAGACGGGCTTTACAGGCTATTATATTCGATTCAGTTCAAATGTTAGGCAGGGAATATGAAATATATGAGAATATACATAAGGTTCGTCGCCCTTCTCGCGACAGTCTCCCTTATCCTGCAATATGGATTTGAAATACCAGAAAAATACACGCCGTTAATCTTCGCTGTGAACATTTTCATCGCTTTTTCGTTCGCCTCGTATGCCATACTGAGATTGGCTTTTTCTGAAAACAAATGGGAAACGATAAAAAGCTATCCCGCGGAATATATCCTCCTTTTAATCATCGTGCTTCAACTGGTAGTCTGGCGTGGGCTCTGGGGCTCGCTTGCTCCTTATCTTCAAAATATAAACATCCTCTCCCTCACGAACCTCTATCTTGCAATCCTGCAGTTTTACATAGTTTTTAGCCTGATCCTGAAACTTCCATCCCTAAACGCCAGAATAGCAAGCCTTCGTCTCCCTCCGCCGCTTTTGGTAGTGTCGAGTTTCGCGCTCGTAATCCTTGTGGGAACACTTATGCTTATGCTCCCGAAATCCACAAAGCAGGGGATAAGTTTTATAGATGCGCTTTTCACAGCGACCTCAGCAACCTGCGTGACAGGGCTTACAGTTGTTGATATATCAAAATACTTCACCTTCTCAGGACAACTAATTATCCTTTTGCTTATACAGGTTGGCGGGCTCGGGATAATGACGCTTTCAAGCTTTTTTGCATTAGTGATAAGGGGCGAACTCGGGATCCGCGAGCGGGTCGTCCTCGGCGACATACTGAATATAAGGACAGTAGGGAAACTCCGTGAGCTTATTCGCTCAATCCTTTTTACAACCATTATAATAGAGGGAATAGGCGCAATTTTATTGTATGTGCGGTTCTCCCGCTACCAACAAATCCTCGATTCAAGCCTCCTGTGGAACGCCATTTTCCACTCCGTTTCGGCTTTCTGTAACGCGGGCTTTAGCCTTTTTCCTACAAATTTACTCGCCTTCGCACACGACCCGATTATTAACATCGTCATTATGTCACTTATAGTTCTTGGGGGGCTTGGGTTCGTTGTTATAATGGACCTAATAAATTATTGCTCTTCTTTTTTGCACCGCGAAAAACAAAATATCAAACTTATGCTCCAGACAAAAATTGTTCTAAAAACAACCCTCATCCTTATTCTTGGCGGGTTCCTTGCTGTGCTACTGCTTGAAAGCGGGAACACCCTCGCCAATATGCCTGTGTCACAAAAAATACTCGCGAGCCTCTTCCAGTCAGTTACAGCGCGAACAGCGGGATTTAATACGATCCCAATAGGATCACTGCTTGTGCCAACCCTATGGGTATTAATGGTTCTTATGTTCATCGGCGCAAGTCCCGGAGGAACTGGCGGAGGGATTAAAACCACAACCATCTCAATCCTTGTCGGGCTAATATATACAAGATTTCGCGGGAAGCGAGAAGTTGAAATGAGCAAAGGAACCATAAATCCTTATAGCATATTTGAAGCCATAATCGTGTTTTCGCTTTCGCTTTTTATTGTGGTCTCCGCGATATTCTTTATATCTATAAAAGAGCATTTTGAGACCGAGAAACTTATGTTTGAGGTTGTTTCGGCTTTCGGGACTGTCGGGCTTTCTACGGGGATTACGCCGATGCTCTCTGTTTTCGGAAGGGTTGTCCTTATTTTAACAATGCTTATAGGGAGGGTTGGACCGCTATCGCTTGTTCTGGCGATCCCTGCTCACCGGCGCGAGAGCAAGGCAAGGTATCTTGAGGAGCGCTTGATGGTTGGTTGATTAAAATCTCCTGGCTTGCAAAATACAAACTGGAGGATAAAGATGAAACTTGATAAGGTTTTAGTCGTTGGTGCGGGAAGGCTCGGGATGGCTGTTACCCGAAGGCTTTTTGAGCTCGGGGTAAAGGTTGTAGTAGTGGACAGGGACGAAAAGAAGCTTGAGGATGTTCGCCAGTTTGCGCACGAGACGATTCTTATGGATTCTTCGGACAAGGAGGCTCTTGCGGAACTCGCGCAGTACAACTTTGATGCAGGCATTATTGCTGTTGGCGAAAGTTTCACAACGGTCCTCCTTATCTCGGTTTATTTGCGAAATATGGGTATTCCATTTATAGTTGGGCGCGCTGCGAACAAGACACAAAGCGAAATACTTGAGCGACTTGGTTGCAATCTCGTAATCCTTCCCGAGGAGATTGTGGGCGAGAACCTTGCGGAACGGCTCATTATGGGCGATGTTCGCAAGCTTGAACTTTCAAAAAGACACATCATCGCCGAGGTCCCCGTCGCGCCAGAATTCTGGGGCAAAAGGCTTGGAGAACTGAACTTTATGGAAAAGGGGCTTATACTCTGCGCGCTAAAAAAACCCGTCCCCCAATCCCGGAAGGAGGAGTTCAACTTCATACCGCCTGATGCCCACGAAACCCTTGTTGAGGAGGGGGATTTCTTCATACTACTCGGTGAACGAAAACGGCTTGCTAAATTCTCCGAGATATGAAACGATCCGCGCTTTTCATCTCCTATTACTTCCCACCGCAGGGTGGCGCAGGGGTCTTTAGAGTTTATAAATTCGCAAAGTACCTTGCGCGCAGGGGATGGGAAATCGCCGTCATTTCGGCTTACGATAAAAGCTACAGGTTTCAGGACGAAAGTCTGCTCGATGATTTACCTGAAAATGTAAAGTGTTATTACACATATGTATCTTCTCCTCTTGCGAAAATCCCCTCGCTGAGGCGGTGGGCAGACAAAAAGATGCATTTGCCAGTAAGCGATTTCTTCTTCCTCCCCGATAACAAATTATGGTGGTGCTATGAGGCTGTGAAACTGGGCAGGGAAGTCATTGAAAAATCTACGCCTGAACTCATTTTCCTTTCGCTCCCGCCGTTCTCGTCAGCGTTTGCAGGAAAAGAGCTTGCAAAAAGGTATAAGTTGCCGCTGGTTCTTGACTTTCGCGACAGCTGGACGAACAACCCGACAAGACCCCCCCTTCCAGAATTGCACAGGAAAATTAATACCTACCTTGCCAAAAAGGCATTAGAGAAGGCATCATTTATAACTGTTGACACAGAGGAACGGCTTGAGGATATTCTTGATCTTGGGTGGTCTGAGGACAGGATTGCACTTATTCCTGGCGGGTACGATGAGGAGGATTTTCGCGATCTTGCGCCGTGCGAGGAAAACAAGCGAACTACAGTTGTTTCTGCTGGAACGATATATGCGGGAATTCATAGGTCAGCCCGGGTTTTCCTTGAGGCATTGAGGCTTGCGAGCAGTAGAATAAGTCAGATTGAAATAAGATTTATAGGCGGTGTGGCATCCGAAATAATTGAATTTTCGCGCTCCCTTGGAGCAGGCGCCGACTGGGTAAAATTCCCGGGATACCTGGCGCATAAAGAATGCTTGCGTGAACTTATCTGTGCAGATTTTCTTCTTTTGCTCGCACCAACACCACCTCAAAGCGAGCGAATTTTTTTGAGCAAAATTTACGAATATCTTCGCGCCTCAAAGCCAATCCTTGCTGTTGCACCTAAATGGGGTTCTATGGCTGAACTTCTGAGGGAATCGGGAAACGCTCTATTCCTGCCGACAAATTCCCCGCACGCCCTCGCAGAGGAACTTGTAAGAATTTTTAACGCCAAAAGCATCCCTGCAAAGCCATTTGACATAACGCGCTATTCGCGGGAGAGTATGGCAATAGAACTCGAAAATGTGTTCTTGCGGGTTACTGGTGCGCGCAATGGTTAACCTGGTCGCAATTTAGTTGGGCATTCCCGGCGCAATTTTTTGCTTATTGTACAAGCGGAAATGTGAAAATGCACAACCAGTACAGTTTTTGTCCTCAGTTATTGTTTATCAGTTTAAAGGAAAATTTATTCGCTTGCAGAAACTAAACCGAATAATTGTGAGAGGCACAGTTTTTCTTTCTACTGCTTACTATCTATTGTAAGGGTGTGGACTTTGTTCCTTTGCCCTATTCTTGCCTTTAAGCGCGGGGGGTGCGCTTTTCTCAACCGCAATAAGACTATCAATTATCGCTATCGCCCCCTTAGCGGTCAGAGTGTCAGGGGAATACGGGAAACGAGAGAGGAACTCTGCATAATAAGCTTTGCTCGCCTTGTAATTCTTAAGTTCAAAATTAACAGCGCCAAGGTTAAGATAAACGAGCGGTTCCTGAGGTGCAAGCGTTTGGGCATGCTCAAAATACTCAATAGCCTCGTCAAGTTTTCGCTCGTTATACTTCAGGATGCCGAGGTTCAACCATATTCGGGCATCATTTGGTGAAAGTTTAAGCGCCTTCCTGTATATAAGTTCAGCCTCCGCTAAATTCCCGCTGCTGAGAATATTGTTCGCCAGGTTATAATAAGCATCAACATCCTCACGCCCAAGCTCAACAGCCCTCCGCCCAGCCTCAATTCCCTCCTTATAACGCCCAATCTCCCAGCATATAGCCGAGAGATTTTTAAAAGCCTCAAGATAAAATGGGTCAAGAGCCGCTGCCCGCCTGAACGCCTCGTACGCCTTAATCCTTTCCCCCTGCTCGCGGAACCACAAACCAAGACTATCGTAAGCAAGGGGATGATTGGGCTCCCGCTTTAGCGTGTAACTCCACAGCGTGTAAGAATTTCTCCATATCCTGCTCATTGATATTGAGACCACAAGAAGCATCAACAAATAGGCTCCTGCAACATAGCTTGCAAACCTGAACCTCTTGCCCAAACTATCCACCACAAGCCCGAATAATAACGCCTGACCAAAGGAGGCAAAATATATGTACCTGTCAGCCATCATCGTGCTTATCGGAACAAAGTTCAATACTGGCAAAAGCGATATGAAAAACCAGGCAATAGAAAATGTGATTAGCTGCCTTTTCCTTGAAGAACTGAAAGCAACCACCAAAAGGAAAATCACAAAAATCAATCCGAGAACCACACGCCAGCCGGGGAAAATATTTTTAACAATAATAAGATAACGAGGCGAAAGCCAGAACGGCAAAAAAGCGTTTATCCAGTAACGAAGGATTATAAACATATCGGTGAAGATAGTGGGCACAAGCCCGCCACCATGATATGCCGGTTTTTTGGCTCCCCCAAAAAGCAAGAAATAAGCAAGAATCAGAATATTCGGCAACCAATATGGCAGATGATAAATCAGCCTCTTCTCCTTGCCTTTTAAGTTCTCGTAGATAAAAAGGATTAAAGGCAATACAACCGCAGTGGGCTTTGAGAGTATCGCCAAAATGAACGCGAGAAGAGAAAGGAAATAACGCGCTTTATTTCTGTTCGTCTGCCTGAAATCTATGTACAAAAGGAGCGACAGGAAAAAGAAAGCACCCGCCAGTACCTCCTTCCGTGCAGCAACCCAGGCGACCGATTCAATATGGACGGGCATAAAAGCCCAGCAAACACCAGCCCAGAAAGCCACACGAAAATTCGTCAGGCGAATGAATATCAAATAGACAAGAAAAACATTGATAGCATAAAGAATAACATTGTGCAGATGATAAATAAACGGGTTTAATTTTCCTGTAGCATAATCAATAGCGTAAGAAAGAACACGAACCGGCTGATAGGTTTTGCCTGCGCGAGGCGTAAATATAGACACAATATTTTTCGGCGATAAACTCCTTATTGAGGGATTATCAACAACAAGCCCGGGGTCATCCCAGTTGGTGAAACCAAAAAACAAACTAAGAACGCTCGGTATAAACCCTATTATCAAAAATACCCATGGATTTTCCATTGCAAATTTTAGCATTTTCACCTTTCACGCTCCCGTTTTGCAAAAAATCCAATATAAAGCAAATGCGTCTCAAGCGGTGCCTGACCCGCTTCATACCCCCTCTCGTAAGTCGTGTACGTATATCCTAAAATTATGGGGATAATTGCAAATTTTAACCCCAATGTCGGGTATCCGTCATTTATACCAACTATCACCTGAATCCTGTCCTTAGCAAGAAACCCGCATGCAGAAAATCGTATCCGTCTTTTCCAGCTAATGTCAAGTTCATTTGTTAAATCGTAAAACTCAAACCCTGTGCGCCATTTCATCACAAAAGGCTTAACACCAACATAAGAAACCCAATCCAGACCCGCCGAAAACAAAACCCTTTCGCTTGTTCCAGATGACCCGGAAATCCTTCTTGTGCCAATATTTTCGCCGAGAAGTTCAAAATTGAGCGGGTAATATCTGAGGCTTGCGCCTATGTCAAAAGCGGATTCAATGGCGTTTTTTTGCTCAATATCCCCCGCGCGGAAGTTCCTGAGTTCGACAATATGCCGGTGATCATAAGCAAAAGTCCTTGATGATACCCGCCAGAACGCACCAAAGCGTGCAGGCCCGAGCCCAAAAGCATAACCAAATTTTGTCAAAATCTTGTTTTCAAGTTTAGTGTAAAACAGCGGTAGCATAAGCGGCGTGGACTTTATTTCCTCGTAAATTTTTGCCTCCCAGCCCGCAACAAACCCAAACCTGTTTTTTGCAATCCCGAGATGCCACCTTGTGAACCCGAAAATCGGCTTACTATACAAATGCTTTTCCCATACCCGCTCAAGGCTTTTGAGTTCGTCAACCCTGCCAGCCCAGAGATTAGCCATCGTGCCAATTGCGTCAATTCCCGCAAACGCCCCGCAACTGTAAATCGTAAAATAGAAAAAATCTGCATCCCCAAGCTGGACCGGGTTTATGCTTTCGTAAGGTTCAAGTCCGGTGGAAAGAGCAGATGATGCAGGCACGATATAAAGCCGCTCATCGCAGAAAACTCTACTGAAAACAAGCAATATCAAAGCGAACGATAAAATTTTACTTCCTGAATAAGTCGGCATATTATATCCTTGTATTCGTACATCCAGGTTTTATCGTGTGCCGCGGAATTTTCTATTGCGTTCTGGACGGCATAATTTGCAAGTTCAAGATATAGTTGCATCTCGGCAAGGCACGGCGCATCGGATGGTATCTCAAGCAGAGCGAGGTTCATATAGTAGCCGTGAAGCGTGTCATTCCAGAAAGCATTAAACGAGGGATAATACCATTGAACATTAAGAACCGCTGTTAAGATAGCGATGGCGGAAAAATCAAGATTTACTGATGGGTCATTGCGCGGTATTTCCTCATCCGAATATCCCCAAATAATCTGGTGAAGGTCAACAAAGTTGTTCTTTGCGAAGTTTAAAAATGCCCTAAAACCTTCAGTAGTAGCGCTAAAATTGAAATCCGAGGGCTGTATTATCGGCTCGCCGGGCGCAAGCTCACGCTCCGGGTCGGAATATACCCTTCCGCGAAGTTTTTCACAAAACTGAACAATTCTTGGAATCCCAACCTGAAGCCCAAAGCGCGCCTTTACTCGTCCAGCCCTTGCACGCGATAGCGCAGGATTCTGTTCAAGTGCCCTTGTAAAATTCTCAAGCGCACATGAATAATCCCCCTCCGCAATGCATCTCTCCCCCTCAAATACAAGTGTCATTGCATCCTCGCCCGGCTTAACCACCTTCCTGAAAATATTGAACTCGCACCCAAAACATAACAGAACCAAAAGAATAATCGCACCCCTTTTCATCTCTCCATCCCGTACCTGAATTTACCATCAAAAAGAAGCTCTGTTGTTACCACAGAAAGATTGTGCGGGTCATCGATATTCTCTACCGCGCACACGGTTATTCTATAAGATTTGCCCTCAACGAGTAATGATGCTGATGCGGAATCCTGCGGGAAACTTATTGCGGTAAACGCCGGAGGCTGATTCTGGAGTTCGCCTGTAGTTCGTGGGTACCACCATAGCAAGCCCTCCTCAAGCGACCATAGAACAAACATAAACCTTGTGTGATTCGGCGGTTCCACTCGCATCCGGGGATAATACCACCTTATCATAATTGGGTTAGTTGCTGTTGGATGAAGAACAAGGGTATCGCCAGATTGCCATATTGCCCCGCTTCCGGGCTTGTAAAGATATACCTTTTCAACAAGCCTCACCACAAAACGAAGCGTATCAAGAGGATTACAGGATGAGTTCAGGACAAAAGTTACAGGCGACGAAAAGTGAGGTTTTTCCCCTGTTATATCAATTGATAACTCCTGGACAAGGTCTTCATCGGCGTTGTGCATTCCGAGCCCCGACAAAATAAAATACTGTGTCTCAAAAGTCGGGACGGGAAGCGTAAGAAGAAAGTATTTATTGGTGCTAACACCAAGGGCGGATGCGGAACGAGAAACATTTTCCGCACCGCTAACAACTTGCGAAAAATTATAACTACAAGGAAAAACCCCAACCGAAATCCCATCAAGCGTATCATCCGCGTGAACCACAACCCCCTTTATGTATACATTATTCTCCTTTTGTGGAACTACAGGAGACCTGGGTCCGAGTGGAAACTGACAGGAAGAAAAAAATAAGGACCCAAAAACCAGTATAAATGCCTTATATTTTTGGTTTATCATTTTGTTCACAAGGGAACTGGATTATTCGCCCTCTTTATTTTTCCGCAAAGGTTTTAGCTCAAGGGTTAGCATAACCCTGCGGTTAACAATCCTTCCTTCTGGGAATCTGTTATCGCCGACCAATTTTTCTGAAAATCCTTGCTCGGTCCCCACGGTTACCTTGAACGGTCGCGCATCTGCATAACCCTGAGCCCGAAGAATAATATTGTGGTCGTGAAGCCATCGCGTGAGTTCCGCATCGCTTTTCAGGTTAAGCCGATACATAAGATATTTCCTGAGATTTGCAAGTTCAAGTTCGGCGCGCTGTTCGGAAAGCTCGCGGTTCCGTGGCGCAAGACCTGTTATATCAGTATGCCCCCCAACAGTTGCAATCACCTTTGTGTCCGGAATCATCGCCCTCTTTATGAGCTTATCAGCAACATAATCAAGCCGTGCGGACTGGAACTTGCTTTCAGCGTCAGTCCTGTTGAACTCAAAATTAACAATTATAAGCGCCTCAGTATATGCGTATTCCTCCATCGTTTCCGTCCTTATTGGCGCTGATCTCACACGCTCAATCTTCCCAAAATTGTCGGTAAGTTCAAAAACAGCGTAGTAGGTCTTGTTTGGGTCAAGTCTTTTGCCCAATGTATCTGTCCAGTTCCAGACAAGCGTTTGAGGTGGTGTGCCCTCACCCTGAGCAAGCACCACAAACACCCTGCCGGATTCGTCCTCAACCCAGACACGATAATATTTTACCCCGGCTTTTGCGTTCTGCTCAAGTTTCAAAGTCGTTGTCGGATGCTCAAGCGAAATCTCCTCTATGCCAGCGCTTGATTCTGCAGGGCGAAAAATTATCCCCTCAGGAAGCACTGACAATCTCACCACCCCGACCGCAGGTATCTGACGGGCGTTTTCATAAACAAATATACGCTTTTCGTATGCGGGACCAAGTAAAGAGACAAGCAAATTTTTAACACTCCAGGCACGAGCAAAACCAAGCCCCTCTTTTCTTTCGCCCTCGCCGCTCAATCCCTCAAGGTAAAGTATAAATTCCGGGTTCCGGTCAAGCAATTCTTTGATCGTGTCAACTGGCAACTGGTTAATCATTGATTGCGTAACCAATGTTTCGCCGGGCGGAAAAGTAATCTCTTGTAAGCTCGGTTCACCCAAAAGCGAAACGGAAATTTCAACACGGCGGTTCTCCTCGTTGACAAGTTCCTGGTCCTTTTCTGTTTGGACACCATAGATTGAGCTTGCCCGTGGCTCGGCTGCCCAATATCCAGATTTCACGATTTCTATCCGCCCCGCAAGCTCAGGCGCTACAGAAAGAAAGGCTTCGCGAACCGCCTCAGCCCTCCTGAGCGCAAGCTCACTACCATTAATCCTCGTAAGGCTATCACTAAGCGGGTTATAATATCCCTTAAATTCAAGTTTTGCGTCGGGATTATTTTTAAGCCGGGATGCGATTGTTTCTATCATAGGACTAAATCGCTCTGCAACCTTATACTCGCCAGCCTCAAAGAAAACGACAGGAACAATCGGTTTCTCCTCAATAATGGTTGTGGTGTATTTCAGGGTGAGTTTTGGTGGATCGAGCGATATCGTGGCTTTGGGCAACGAAAATGCCTCTGCGCGTGCGCTTGCCATGTTGTTTTCTTCATCAATCTCCTTCACCCTGCCGTGCAAAGCTGGAAACATTTTCCCATCATCATCCGCTCGCAATATAAACTGATACTCCCCTGCCTCGCTCGGGCTCCAGGGAATTCTAACCTCAATAGAATCTCCGACCCTAACCGGTTCCCGCACAAGTTCCGGTTCACTCAGCAAGCTCCACTCACCTTTGGGACCCTTTACAAACATGGTTATATAAAATCCGCTTGCGCCCTTCTCCCCGATATTTTTGATATACCCGACAATGGTATCGGCATCGCCAACCGAGAGTTTTCGTGCGAGCGAGAATATATGCGAGTCATCGGTGAACAAATCCGGGAATCGCTTTTTGGGTGGGGCTATCTCATATAAAAACGAGAACCTGTGCGTTGATGCGCCTGCACCTGCAAGGGAAGTCAACGGATAACAAAAGGCATAATCAATCCGCATCATCCTTCTGAAGACCCAGCTTGTGCCGAGTGTCAGTTCCTGTGGGGTTGCTTTTCCGGTAAGCTCGCCTGCACGGAGCCCACCGCGAATGCCGAGCGCCTTATTCAATATCCAGCGCTCAACGCCAAGATTGTAAAAAACGAGCCTCTTATTATTCTTCAGGTCAGACCGTAACTCAAACGATACCGAACTTATAAGGTTCTGCCTTATTTTATATGAGCCCCCCAAAAATAGTTGAAGGGGAAGCTTATCCGTGTTTTCGGCGAGAACTGATACGGAGGGTTCATTTATATTTTTTGCTGAAACGCCGAACGCAAATTCTTTATGTTTCCAGAAAAGCCCGGCATCAATAATTGGGACTGTTTTTGGTCTTGTCGCCTCTCTTATTAGCGGGTCGTTAAGTTCCTCAAGGCTGAAGCGTGAGGTGTTATAGGAATCCTGAAGTATGCCTGCTGACAATCCTAACGATAAGCCGGAATTTGTGGTGCCAAAAATCCTGCGGGAATAGGAAAGCGAAAGAAAGAACTGGCGGAAGAGTTCTGCGGAGAAGAACCTTCCACGAATGCCGAGACTACCGAGCGCGCCAAAGTGATGGATATATGCTGCACCCCCATGAGTAATGAGTTCCTCCTCAATCCCCCAGTGAAGGCGTGCTAAATCAATATTAAGTTCATAGTTGGTGAACATTGAAATCCCTGCTGGGTTCCAGTAAAGCGCATTTGCATCATCGCTAACCCCAACAAACGCGTTCCCCATACCAATCGCCCGTGCACCAAGTTCTGTTCGTTCCTGGGCAAAAATCGCCCCCGGTAAAAGCAAAAACAAAATTAAAAACCGATAAGTTTTCATATTTACCTCCATTTTACTTTTGATTTAAAAAGTTAAATAACTGGGATAATATTGGCAAGAAGATTTTGTCGCTAACCCTTTTGTGCCAGGTTTTTATATTCTGATCTTCATTTGGGATTCCGGTAAAGTTTCCGTCCATCATTTGCTACCCGAGCTCAGCGGTCAACTATAAGCCTACCCTTTACACCATAGCCAAATCCCCTTTTTCATAATACTTGTGCCAATTTATTATTGACTAAACCCATTTTTGTTATATATTATAAAAAAACCTTAAGGAGGACGGATGTTTGCTGTGGTAAAAATAAAAGGGATGCAGTTCAAGGTTCAAGAGGGTGACACAATACTTGCCCCGCTCGAGAACAACAACAAGATAGGCGACAAGGTAACAATAAACGAGGTTCTTCTCGTTGCTGATGGTGATAAGGTTAAACTCGGAACCCCATTTGTTGAAACGAGCAGGGTTGAGGCTGAAATACTTGATTTTGTCAAAGGCAAAAAGATTATTGTGTTCAAGAAAAAGAGGAGAACCGGCTACCACCGGAAAAAAGGCGCTCGCCAGCAATATACATTACTCAAAATCCTGAACATCACGACTTGAGGATAGTTGCACCTTACAATGAAAAAAAATATCCTCGTCCTTTTCCTATTCGCAAGTGCGCTTTACAGCGAAAAAATAAGCTCAATAAGGGTTGTTGGGACGAAAAACCTCACAGAGGATTTTGTTATTTTCGCCTCGGGGTTAAAAATTGGGGATGAATTTTCCTATCCAGCCCTTGAGGACGCTATCAAAAATCTTTTCAGGCGGGGCGAGTTTAAGGATATAACTGCGCGCGGAGAACAAACTCAGACCGGTATCGCCCTTGAGTTTGAGGTGGAGGAAAACCCCACAATTGAAGGCATCGAATTCTCCGGAAATAAAAACATAAAAAAACAGGAACTCGAACAAAGTACAGGATTATCTAAAGGCGAATTTGTGAACCCTCAGAAAATTAAAGAGGCAAGTTCAAAGATAGAGGAACTTTACAGGAAAAAGGGGTACAATAATATAAGTGTCGAGCCAAAAACCTTTGAGTCCAGAGAGGGCAGGGTTCTTATTAAATTTAATATAGATGAGGGCGAAAAAACAAGGATAAAAAAGATTATCATTGAGGGGGTGCACGCTCTAAAGGAAAATGAGGTCAAAAAGAAACTGGGACTGCACGAAAAAAGCCTGATCAGGAGCGGGAAATTTGACAGGAACAAATACGAGAAAGGGAAAGAGAAAATCATTGCCTGCTATAACGAGAACGGCTATCTCGATGCGTCGCTTGTAGGGGACTCTATCTGGGCAAAAGGGAAAGACCAATTCGTTAAGCTCGTGATTTCCGAGGGGGCACAGTACTTTGTTGGAAACATATCTGTTGAGGGTGAGAGCCTGATACCTGAAAGCAGGATAAAAAAGCTTATAGGGCTTAAACCCGGGGAGGTATTCAACAGGAAGAAATACGAGGAGGGGATTAGCGCGATTTATGCTGAATACTCCGACTCGGGACACATCCACGCCAATATTGAATCGGAGATAACGAAGGATGAACTAATCCCGGGCGATACTTCAAAGGTATATGCCTCAATATCGCTAAAGATCAGCGAGGGAGCCCCAGCATATGTCCATCTCATCAACATAAAGGGTAATAATAAAACATTTGATAAGGTCATTCGTCGAGAACTTGTCATCAAGCCGGGGGAGATTTTCAGGCGAAATAAACTTATGCGAAGCCTCCGCAACCTTTACTACCTTAACTATTTTGAGGAAATAACCCCGGAGTGGGAGATACTTGAGAATGGGGATGTTGACCTCACAATCAGGGTGAAGGAGAAGGCGGTCGGGAGCATTCAGGGGGGAGTTGGCTACAATGCTGTTGACCACCTTGTCGGCACAATCGCTTTGAAAATACCAAACCTATTAGGACGAGGCTGGGATTCAAGCCTTGATCTGGAGTTCGGGTCAAGGCGGGTAGATGTCAGTTTGAGCTTCACAGAGCCATACCTTTTTGACACGCCAACCCAGTTCGGGTTTGATATGTATTCTACCCGCTGGAAATGGGAGGGATACTATACGGAACAAAGAGAGGGAGGAGGCGTAAGGCTTGGACGAAAACTCACCTGGCCCGATGATTATTTTGCAGTTTCCGGTTCATATCATTTCGAGGGCTTGAGATACTATGATTTTAGCGCCTCATACACACCAACGCCAGCATATGATTTGCGAAAAGAGGAGTGGCCCCAATACAGGTCCTCAGTTGGGCTCGCGTTAACCCGCGACAGCCGTGACAACCAGTTTTTTGCAACACAAGGAAGCCTTAACTCAGTTAGCCTCGAGATGGCTGGCGGACCTCTTCTCGGAGACGATGAATACCAAAAATTGATCGCCCGTTCATACTGGTATTTTCCCGTCTTCAAGTATCTGTCGGTCGTTGCTAAGGGGCGATGGGGAGCTCTCGTTAATTTGTGGCACAAAAATAAGAGGGTACCATTCAGCGAGCGATTCTTTGCTGGTGGAATTTCGCCCGATGGTCAGTTGCGAGGGTATGTTGACAGAAGCATAAGCCCAACTGAATGGTCAACTGCTCCGGGCGACACAACCGGAAGAAAATATGAATTCAAAGTAGGGGGACAGGCAGTTCTCATACTTTCAGCAGAACTCCGCGTGCCCGCAGTAAAAGACCAACTCTATATTTCGGTATTTGCTGATGCAGGGGATGTTTGGCTTAAACCTGAGCAAACCTCGCTCTCCCACCTGAAAAAGTCGGTCGGCGTGGGAACAAGATTTATTATCCCTATGATGGGGATACTCGGGATTGATGTCGGGTATGGATTTCAGAGACCCGAGGGCGGATCCATAGAGGTGCATTTCCAGTTGGGACCTGAACAATAAGGTATAATCAAAGATGTTTGTGAGAAGCACGAAAATGATAAATCAAGGGAGGTTAGGATGCGAAAAGCATTAATAACAATCGTTGTGCTATTATCTTTCCTGCCACTCCTTTCCCAAACGAGGATCGCGTATATTGACTCTGAAAGGTTAAGAAAGGAATACAAGGAATTCTCCGAGGCGCAGGCACAATACGACAAGGAGGTTGAAAGCTGGCAGAAAGAGGCTGAAGCCAAAAAAGCTGAACTTGAGCAACTTGAGGACGAGTACGACAGACAATCACTTCTTCTTTCGGAGGATAAACGAAAAGAAATGGAGATGCGAATAAAGGATAAGCGGAAGGAATACGAGGAATATCTTGCGTCCCTTTTTGGTGAGGGGGGACGAGCGATGAAACGAAATGCCGAGCTAACCCAGCCGCTTCTCGCTAAGATAAATACAGCCCTCCAGGAACTCGCACAAAGCGAGCATATTGAGATCATTCTGGATATTGGCAGTGGGGCTGTCGCATATGCCCGTCCAGAGCTTGACCTCACGCAAAAACTTCTTGACAAACTGAACAAGACAAAATAGATGAAACTTGGCGAAATAGCTTATGCCATAGGCGCTACGCTCGCACCCGAAAATTCGGACCTACCAATCAGAGGCGTTGCGCCGCTTGAGGAGGCATCCCCTGGCGATATAAGCTTCCTTATTGATAAAAAGTATAGCTCACTACTTACGCGGACACGGGCTACTGCTGTCGTGTTGAGACAAATTGACCTTCCCGCATCCTTCAATTTTGTCCCGCTTGTTGTTGAGGATATTCAGCTCGCTGTTGTAAAACTTCTCAACTTGTTTAACCCATTCAAAGAGGTTTTTCCGCCCGGGGTCTCACCAAAGGCAAGGATTCCTGATTCCGCAAAAATCGGCAAGGATGTTGCTATCGCCGATTTCGCGTATATAGGGGATAATGTTACAATTGGAGATGGAACCAGGATCGGGGTTGGAGTTTATATTGGCAATGGCGTTCGGATTGGAAAGGATTGCATTATTTATCCTAATGTTGTCATTCGCGAGGGGTGTCAGATTGGCTCCCGTGTCATAATACAGCCGGGGGCAGTTATAGGTAGCGACGGCTTTGGCTATTACAGGGAAAATGGTCGCACGCTTAAGGTTCCGCAGATCGGAAGCGTTATCATTGAGGATGACTGCGAGATAGGCGCAAACACGACTATTGACCGCGGCACAATTACGAACACTATTATCGGTGCTGGCAGTAAACTTGATAATCTCATTCATATTGCGCATAATGTCCGGCTTGGCAGGGACTGTTTTCTTGCGGCACAGGTGGGGATCTCGGGAAGCACGGTTGTGGAGGATGAGGTTTCTATGGGAGGACAGGTCGGGATAGTAGGGCATATACGGGTTGGTAAAGGGACGCGAATTGGTGCCCAATCAGGCGTGCATAAGAGTGTCCCGGCACGCTCGTTTATCTTTGGATACCCGGCAAAAGAAAAAAGACGCGCTATGCGTGAAATGGTCGCCCTGTCAGATTTACCGGAGTTTATGAACGAGGTAAAAAGGTTTATGAAGGAGTTCAAATCAAGATATGGTCAAGAATCAGAGAACAATCGCAAGGGAAGTTGAACTAAAGGGTACCGGACTTCACACCGGCAGAGAGTCGAGAATTGTATTGAAACCCGCGCCTGTGGATAACTGGATTGTTTTCAGGCGCGCCGAGTTTCAGGATTCCCCACCTATAAAGGCTGTAGTAGATAATGTTATTGATTATTCACGCGGAACTACAATAGGCAAGGATGGTTACAGGATTATGACAGTTGAACACCTTCTTTCAGCCAGCTACGGATGCGAGATTGACAATCTTTTTGTTGATGTTTATGGGGAAGAGATACCGGTAATGGATGGGTCAGCGAAGCCCTTTGTTGATGCTATTCTTGACGCCGGGATTGTTGAGCAGGAAGCACCTAAAAACTACTTTGAGATTGAACAGGTTATAACCTATTCCAATCCTGAGAGCCATGTTGATATTCATATTGTCCCGTTTGACCATCTGCGCATAACATTCTTAATTGACTATCCATCAACACCTATCGGGGTCCAGTATACGACAATGGAAGCGCTTGAACTTGAATTTGTCAAAGAGTTCTCGCCTGCTCGCACATTCTGCCTCCTTTCCGAGGTAAAAAACCTTTTGAAACAAGGGCTAATTCGTGGCGGGAAGCTTGATTCTGCCCTTGTTATATGCGATATACCAATAAATGATGAACTCCGGGAACTTGTCCGAAAGAACCTTAATCTCCCTTGCGACATCTTTGTGGGTAAGTCCGGAATACTCAATGATATGCCCCTGCGATATTACAATGAACCCGTCCGGCACAAGGTCGTCGACCTTTTGGGGGATCTCGCCCTTCTGGGATTTCCCATAAAGGGGCACATAATTGCTGCAAGAAGTGGACACCGCACAAATGCAGAGCTCGTTCGTCTGATCTTGAAACAGTATCAGAAGTTTCAATCGACGAAGAGGTTCAGGCGGACAAGCACCGTTTCCAATGCCCTTCTTGATATCATCGCCATTGAGGATATCCTTCCTCACCGATACCCGTTCCTTCTCGTTGACAGGATTATAGACCTCGAACCAGGAAAAAAAGTCGTTGCAATCAAGAATGTCACGAGAAATGAACCGTTCTTTAACGGTCATTTTCCCGGGCGCCCGGTTATGCCCGGCGTTCTGATTGTTGAGGCTCTTGCTCAAACCGGTGCTTTCCTCCTCTTCGAGAACCTCCCCAACAAGAAGAATGTCCTTATATATTTCCTCGGGATTGATAAGGTAAGGTTCCGCAAACCGGTGGTCCCGGGCGACCAGCTCGTCCTTGAGGTTGAAATGGGTGCGCTTCGCGGTAATACAGGCAAATTTTTCGGCAGGGCTTATGTGGATAACAAACTCGTCTGCGAAGCCGAAATGATGGCTTCTATAGTGGAAAAAGAGCGAGAAGAATAATTGTCCTCATTATCCAATTCGCTATTGCAAAACGACAATTTTCCTTACCTGCTTTTTGTTCCCGCCTGTTATGCGCGCGATGTAAATACCCGACGGAACCTCTAAACTAATAGTGCAAGAGTGCCCATTCACCCTGTGTTCAAATACTTTTTTGCCAGCGATATTGAAAAGGGTTATTTCGCGGTAACAGGTGTCAGGTTTGAAATATAACATTTTGCCCGTACTATAAAAAAGTATGGATTCCCGGTCATTTTCCGCTTGCGATATTCCTGGCGTTAGTGGCACAAGATTTGCTCGTATAATAGTTGGTCTTTCAGCACAGACGCTTACAGCAAGCGTTTCAGGTCTATAGCCAGAACTTGATATTATGATGTGGTATGTGCCTGGCAAAAGCAACCTCCTGTGCACACCGAATCGTTCATCCGTGATTCGTGGCGCAAGGATTGAATCGTAAGCCTCTGTTACTTTTACCTCTGCTGAAAGCGGACCTCCTGTGAGCGAGTCATAGACATATACTGTTATGCCGCTTTGTAACGCGCGCTCAAGAATATATTTAATCCCGTTCCATTGGTTTTCGCAAACGGAGTAAAGTCTTGTGGTGTCAGGCTGTGTTGTGGTGTCTACTTCCACAGTAAGGCAGATTGTGCCGAGTTGTGAGTAGAACCAATCGTTTGCGTTGCCATTCCTGCTTATAGAATACCATGCTTGATAATTACCCCCCCTGAGACTTACAAGTCGCGAGGCTAATGTGCGGGCAATGTCGGATATTACCGGAAAATCAGGACTTTGTACCCCGCCCCATATCCAGGGGTATATAACCCACTCATTGTAACGCCCTGACCTTGAAGAATGATAAAATAGCGCCTCGACAAACCTGTAATTTTCGGCAAGGCGCATTATACTTTGTATCTCGTTTTCGGACCCGGGATAAGGTCCCCTGTACGAAGTTGATATCCATTGCGAGTCGCCACCTTCCCAGTTAAAGGGGAAATTCCGGTTGAGGTCAACGCCATCAATATCGCCACCATCCCCCGGCGTAAAATCAAATATGCCGTTCGCGTTATTGTCTCGCTTGTTTTTTCTGTAGGTTATGTCAAGTCCACTCGTGACGACACTGTGTCCCTCGGGGTTAACGATAGGGATAAAATAGATCTGGAGATTGTCAATTAAATAGGTAAGCAGGCTATCGTTTGTATAGCCTGTAAGGAGTTTATTAATTGCGTAATGGCACACCTCAACACCGACGAGTTCCTCAGCGTGTATTGCGCCTGTAATAAGAACGGATGGTTCATCCTCCATTTCTGTGGGGTTATCAGAGATCTTGAATCCCCAGAGTGTAATCCTATCCTGTGTTGAGACGCCGAGGGACTCAAGGCTCGTTATATTAGGGTAGATTGTGTTAAGCTCTGTTAGTTCCTGCTCGCTTGTCTCAATTGTATGATAGCCGGCAAGAAGATTGCCAAAATAGATTACGAAGGTGAGCAGGAATATTTTTGAACAAACCGGGGCGTACCTTATATTCTGCCGAAGGGGGGACTTGAACCCCCACAGGATTGCTCCTACTGCGCCCTGAACGCAGCGCGTCTGCCAGTTCCGCCACTTCGGCATTTAGGGTTTCCCTTGGGCTATATTATATTCCAATTCGTGTTCAAAGTCAACCCCTTTTTTGGTAAAGGTCGAAGGCAGAGGGTAAAGTGTAAAATCAAGAGGTAATAAGGGAAAAGAAAGAGGTCCAGGGGTTTAAGGTGTCCTTCCGCTAAATTGATAGTTGATAAATTTTAACCGATTTACGACTGCTAAATATACATCCTAAAGCCTTTTTTCAAGAAGGGAAGCGGTGCCTTGTGAGCGGAAGTTGATAATGAATTCCTTTGCGCTTATGTAGCTTGCGTCTGCTATTCTCTTTTTGTACTCCTCCGGTATTGTGTCCAGTTCGCGCTTGAAAACCTTCGTCGTAAACTTAATATCCTTCTTGTTATCCTCTGCCCACTTTTTCATAGCGTCAAATAAGTCGGGTGGAAGATTTTCGTGTGCGATGTTCTGCCAGTTCGTACCGACATTCCCCTTGCGAATCCCGTAATCCGCAAACTGCCCTATAAGATGAACAGGGGTACCCGTAATCCCATGCTGAGCCACCGCAACATTGTATGGTCTAATCGCCCTGTAGATTGCACCGGTTCGCTCAAGGTCAATATGAACCTCCTCACCCGGTGCATAGTTTCCGTGCTTGCTACCGTTGTTTATTGCGAGAAGATTAAGGTTCACCCCGCGCCCTTTCAAGGTAGAAACATACTCAAGAGCCTCCTCAACGGTCGTGAGTTCACCGCCCTCTTTCACGAGTTTTATCTCCCCCACCTCGCCCTCAAGCCCGAGCCCGAGATCAAGAATTGGACGAGCAAGACGCTCCGTTATCTGGATATTATCCTCCATCTCGTTATGCGATGCATCAATAGCAAACGAGGTATATCCCGCCTTTATCTCAGCGGCTATAAGCCTTTCTGTGTCGCTGATCTCTTCCTCTTTTGTGCTTCTAACCTGCTGGTGGTCAGCATGGATGATAAAAGGCTTTGTAAACCCGAGCTCTTCAGCATAACCCAGAACGGTTTCAACAAAGCTTTCGGGGGTCTGTCCCGTGTATCCGCCCTCAAGATTGCATTCGGTCTTAGCAAGCTCAAATGCTACTATGGCGTCAAGCTCCTCAGCCGCACGCATAATCCCCGGTATTACATATGTTATTCTTGGGTTTGCAGCCATAATTATTAGCGGATCGTCTATGAATTTCTCATACACTATCCGCCCGTTTATCGGCAATATTCTCGACCGGCTCCCGAGTTTTGGTCTTGTATTTTCTGGTATATACCGCTCAAACTTAAAATAATTACTCATCTTGCACCTCCTTCGGTTCATCTCCAGAAGCGGGCAATCCAAGCCCGAGCTTCTCCCGCACCTTTGAATAGAGTTCGTTATATACTTCGGGATGCTCTTTAAGGAAGATTTTTGCGTTGTCCCTGCCCTGTCCAAGCCTTATATCACCATAGGAATACCATGTCCCCGAGCGGTCTATGAGTTTGTACTCAACGCCGAGATCAACGAGTTCACCCTCTTTTGAGATTCCCTCGCCGAAAATTATATCAAACTCGCCCTTTCTAAATGGTGGGGCAAGCTTATTTTTGACAACCCTTACAGATGCTCGCATACCTATATTTTCCTCGCCCTGCTTTAAAGAGCCTATTTTGCGGATGTCTATTCTTACGGAGGCGTAAAATTTCAGAGCCATACCCCCGCTTGTCGTTTCGGGATTCGTGCCATATCCCATCATCCCTATACGCATTCTTGTCTGATTAATAAATATAACAGCTGTTTTGGAACGCCCAATAGCAGCGGTAAGTTTTCGCAGGGCTTTTGACATAAGTCTTGCCTGAAGCCCCACTTGCGCATCGCCCATATCCCCCTCAAGCTCTGCGCGAGGAACAAGGGCTGCAACCGAGTCTATCACGACAATATCAATAGCTCCACTTCTCACGAGGGTTTCTGTAATTTCCAGTGCTTGTTCGCCGGAATCCGGCTGGCTTATCCAGAGATTCTCCACATCCACACCGAGCTTTGCAGCATATCCTGGGTCAAGCGCATGCTCCGCATCAACAAACGCTGCAAGCCCACCAGCTTTTTGCGCTTCTGCAACACAATGTAAAGCAAGTGTCGTTTTGCCCGACGCCTCAGGACCGTATATCTCCGTTATTCTACCGCGCGGGATCCCCCCAATCCCCAGCGCAGCATCAAGCGTTATTGAACCCGTTGATATAACCGGAACCGCAAGCTTCGCCATCGTATCCCCAAGCCTCATTACAGACCCCTTACCAAACTGCTTCTCAATCTGTGTTAGCGCCAGTTCAAGGGCTTTTTTACGATTGTCTATCTCATTATTTTTCATCACTGCCTCCTTTTAGCGGTATCTCATACAAATTATTATATAATGCCCCCTGAGGTTTCAATATGCTTTGTTTTATAAAGACCCTGTCAACGACAAACTGGAATGGCTGGATTGTGCTTTCCTCAAGTTTGGCTATAAGGAAGTTTGCGTTCTGTGCGCTTTTCACTCGCCCTATTGTTATGTGCGGTAAAAACTTTTTCTTCTCCCTACCTACCCCGAGTTTCTTTGTCGCCGATTCAATCTTTTCTGCAAGAAGTGCTAATCGCCCGGTATCGCCAGTAAGCCCAAGCCACAGGACTTGCGGGAAGTTTCTCGCGCCAAAGTAGCCAGTCTTTTCTGTCATAAGAAAGATTTCGCCAAATCCACATATGGAACTGGTTAATAATTCGTAAAGCCGCTTCAGGTCAGCCTCCTCCACATCCCCCATAAATTTAAGCGTGATATGCAACGACTCCTCCCGGACATAAGAGACCTTCGCGGGAATACCCTTAAGAGGTGTAATAATTTTTTCCCATATCAGGCGCCTCAATGGTTCGGGGAGGTCAACTGCAACAAACGAGCGAATCTTTATAGTCCGACCTCCTTGCTCATATCCTCAAACGGAAAATTATCAAGCCTGTTTGTGAGGCTAAGGAAGAGCAAAAACAGCGCTGATTGTGTTGTTCGTCTCCTTATAGCCTCACGGGTCCCTTTGAAGCGATACTCCCTAACGAAAACCCCATCTGGCGATGCAAGACCGATATAGACAAGCCCTACCGGTTTTGTTCTTGTTCCGCCAGTTGGACCTGCGACCCCGGTTGTGGAAAGGGCATAGTCAGAGCCAGTAATCCCTTTTATTCCCACAGCCATATCGCTTGCGACCTCGTAGCTTACCGCACCGAACTTCTTCAATTTCTCCTCTGAAACGCCAAGAACCCTCATCTTAACATCATTAGCATACCCCACAACCCCACCCAAAAAATAATCAGAAGAACCGGATATGTCAACTATTCTACTCGCAAGCATACCGCCTGTACAGGACTCGGCAACGGAAAGCGTTTTTCCACTTTCTCTGAGCCTTTCGCCCACAATCTCCGACAAATCCTTCTCCTCATAAGCATAAATGAATCCATCCAGGATCCGCTTACATTCCTCAAATGTCTCGTCAGCCTCATAACTATTCCCCACTATTCTCAGGTCCACACCCTCGTATGATGGGTAAAAGGCAATAAGTTTTGTGCGCTCGCCAAGCGCCTGCTCAAGCCGTTCCAAAATTCTTATCTCAAAAATCCCCGTAGTTCTGATCAACCTTACCTTTATCGGCTGAAAACCGAATATTTCAACAAGATAACGCCTAACCTCCTTATCCATAATTGCTTTCATCTCCTGCGGGACCCCCGGAAGAGCAATTATAAGCTTGTTTGAGTTCGTTCTAAAAAGGATTCCGGGAGCAACCCCAACAGGGTTTTTCAGTGCGACTGAGCCTGCGGGCATCATCACCTGAAGGTTTGCGGAGGGGGAGGTGGCTTTGGCAAGATAATCCATAAGCATACATTTTGCCTCAATATTTTCCTCAAGCGGTCTTTCCACAACCTTTGATAGCGCAAACCGAGTTGTATCGTCTGGCGTGGGACCGAGCCCTCCTGAGGAAATCACAATATCAACCCGTTTGAGGCTCTCCTTAAACGCCGTAACAATATCATCAATAGCATCGGATACGACAGTCTTTCTTATAACATGTATCCCAAGTTCGGACAAAACGGTTGAGATATATGCGGAATTTGTGTCAACCCGCCGCCCGCTAAGGATTTCGTCACCGATTATTATTAGTTCCGCTTTCATAGGCGAAAAATAAACCTCCCAATCTGAAGAACTAAATTTGCACAGACCCCCGAGAGAAGGTCATCGAGCATAACCCCATACCCATTTTTTACCCTCTCAAGGCTGCTTATCGGGTAGGGCTTTAATATATCAAAAATTCTGAAAAAGGCAAATGCGAGAAGATAAAAGGTGATAGTGCGTGGCAAAAAGAGTACTGCCACAATCATAGCCGAAACCTCGTCAAGCACAAATATCTTCGGGTCACTCCCAATCTCCCTTTCAAGTGTATTTGCAAGACGCGCCCCAGAAAAGAACAAGCCTGCTGAGATAACAAGAAGAAGGAAATTATTTAGTTGTAAAAGATAAAGCAGAACGATAACAACAAGCGAGGCAAGGGTTGCGGGTGCAATTGGGAAATAGCCAATTCCGAAAAATGTTCCAAAAAGTTTTTCCAGTTTCACAAAAAAAACCTACTAACCGAATTGAATTGCGCGCTCAAACTCGGCGGGGGATGTTGCATTGGCAAGCGCGCTTTCATACGAGATAAGCCCCTCTTTGTAAAGGTGCATCACAGCCTGGTCGAATGTTTGCATACCGTATTCGGATGTTCCTCGAGACATATGCTCCGGGATCTCGTCAATCCTCGCCGGATCCAAAATGCAAGCCCTGATTGTTGGACTGTTAACGAGAACCTCGGAAGCAAGCACTCGCCCTAAGCCATCCTTCCTTTTTATAAGCCTCTGCGATATAATGCCCTTTAAATTTGCGGCGAGTTGTGCCCGAACTTGCTGTTGCTGATGCGGCGGAAAGTAGCTTACAATCGAGGTAATTGTCTCTTTGGCGTCGGTTGTGTGAAAGGTTGTGAGGACAAGATGTCCTGTTTCGCTTGCACGAAGGACCGTGGCAATTGTATCTGTGTCGCGCATCTCCCCAACCATAATAACATCGGGATTCTCACGCATAGCAGCACGCAGGGCTGAAAGAAATGAGGGTGTGTCTGTCCCCACCTCACGCTGATTAACAACGCTTTTTATGTCCTCGTGGATAAACTCAATTGGGTCCTCTATCGTTATTATATGCGACCGTTTGTGCATATTTATATAGTTTATCATAGAGGCAAGCGTAGTTGATTTTCCGCTTCCAGTAACGCCTGTAACAATAACAAGCCCGCGCGGTTCCATCGCAAATCTCTTGGCGACCTCAGGAATCCGCAACTGCTCCATACTCGGGAGTTTCAGCGGGATGTGCCGCATAGCGATTGCGAATGTCCCCTTTTGCCTGTAAATATTCACACGAAACCGGGCCTCGTTTGGGATTGTGTATGTCGTGTCCATTTCCGTAAACGAGCGGAAGTTGCGTCGTTTGGCTTCATTTATGAATGTGAACGCGAGCGAGTTCATTGCCTGGGGTGTCATCGGCGCAGACTTTATCTTGACTATATCACCGTAAATCCTCAATATTGGCGGACTTCCTGCCTTAAAATGTATATCTGATGCCCCCTTTTTTACCGCGCTTAAAAGGAACTCGTTCAATTTCATATGAAAAAATTACAGATAAATCTCCTTTTTGTCAACAAGAAAAAAATCTTCCTGGGGGCTATTCAATAAGCAGTTCTGGCACTTTTTAGCCAATCTTCCTCCTCGCTTTCACTCCTACCCTTTCCCTCCTACTAAACCCCTTCATTGACATTCTGGCGAAATCGGATATATTTATACTATGCAAAAGATGAAAAGAACACATACCTGCGGGGAACTTAGAGCAAAGGATGTTGGGCGAAAAGTTTTTCTCTGTGGCTGGGTAAAAAGGGTTAGACATCACGGGGGGGTTATTTTTGTTAACCTTCGCGATAGATACGGTATAACGCAGATTGTCTTCAATCCGCACAATGCCGAACTATTTAAACTCGCAGAAAGCCTTCATATGGAGGATGTCATAGGCGTTGAGGGAACTGTCGTTATGCGCCCCGAAGGAAGCGAAAATAGAGAAATGGAGACAGGGGAAATAGAGGTTGTGGCGGAATCCCTGCGCGTATTTTCCCGGGCTGAAACAACACCATTTATGATTGTGGATGATGTCAATGCGTCAGAGGAACTCAGGCTTAAATACCGCTATCTTGACCTAAGAAGGGATAGGATGAAATCTGCGATAATCCTTCGTTCAAAGGCGGCACAGGCAGCACGAGAGTTCCTTCTTCAGGAAAACTTTCTTGAGATAGACACGCCGATGCTAATTCGCTCAACGCCCGAGGGGGCACGGGATTTTATCGTCCCGAGCAGAAAACATAAGGGACTCTTCTATGCACTCCCGCAATCCCCGCAACTTTACAAACAGATCCTTATGGTCGCAGGCTTTGACCGTTACTTCCAGCTCGCCCGCTGCTTCAGGGATGAGGACTTCCGCGCAGACCGCCAACCCGAATTCACACAGATTGATATTGAAATGTCCTTCATCGACGAGTCCGATATAATGAGCCTCTCCGAAAGGCTTCTCGCTCACATAATCCACAAAACAATTGGCTTCACCCTTGAACTCCCTCTGCCAAGAATCTCTTACAGCGAAGCAATGGAAAAATTTGGCTGTGATAAGCCGGATATCAGGTTTGGCATGGAAATTAGCGACATAACAGACATATTCATCGGATCCGGGTTCCGGCTTTTTGCTGATACCGTTAGATCTGGTGGAAAGATCTTTGCCTTCAAATCAGAAGCAAGAATTGAGTTTACACGAAAAAGGGTTGATCTCCTTAACGAGAAGGCAAAAGAGTTTGGCGGGCGAGGGGTTATAGTGCTGACATTTCGTGATAACAAACTTGAGGGCGGGGTGAGCAAATTCCTGAGCACGAGCGAAACAAACGCGCTTGCTAAGAGGATGAACCTTCAAAACGGGGAATCGGTTATCATATGTGCAGGTGCAGAAAAGGAGACACGGGAACTTATCGGTAAACTCAGACTTTATATCGGTGAAAGCGAGGGTCTTATTCCGCCTAACTCGTTTAAGGCTTTGTGGGTAAAGGATTTCCCGCTTTTTGAACTTGACGAGACAGGCATTCCAACCCCTGCACATCACCCGTTCACATCCCCACAAGACGAGGATTTGCCCATACTTGAGGAAGCTCCACTCCGTGTTCGTGCCCGTGCATATGACCTTGTACTAAACGGGTTTGAGGTCGCAAGCGGGTCAATAAGGATCTCGGATCCGGAGCTCCAGAAGCGTGTATTCAGGATAATTAACATTGACGAAAAAGAGGCAGAAGATAGGTTTGGCTTTTTGCTTGAGGCGTTTAAGTATGGTGTTCCGCCGCACGGTGGGATTGCGTTTGGATTTGACCGTCTCGTTATGTTGCTTGGCGGGTTTAAATCCATTCGCGATGTCATACCGTTCCCAAAAACCACCGCGGCAGTATCACTAATGGATGGTGCACCGGCAAGGGTTTCACCAGAACAGCTCAAAGAATTGGGCATAAAAATTGACGAGGAGAAATGAAAGGGAGCAAGAAGAAGGAATCGCTTGTAATTCCCATTTATGGGATTGACCAACGCGAATTTTTTGGACAAAACGGGATTTTCATACGCGAGATAGAGGATGAATACAATGTGCGAATTGTATCTCGCGGTGATGAGTTGCGGGTATTCGGCTCGCCAAAGTCCATCCTTATGGTAAAGGAACTGGTAAACGAGATGATGAGGTATATCCGGAATGGGGGCGTTCTTTCACTTGAGGGATTGCACTATGCGATGAAGATGTTCCACGAAAAGGGGGAGGAAACACAGGCGCTCGATCTTGACGACAGGATTCTCGTGACAGCGCGTCAGGAGGTGATTCGCCCGAGAACCGATGGTCAGCGCGAATATATCAAGGCACTTATGGAATACGACATCGTCTTCTCAATAGGACCCGCCGGCACTGGCAAGACATACCTTGCTGTTGCTATGGCTGTTCGGGCTTTAAAATCAAGGGCAATTGAAAGGATTATCCTTGTTCGTCCGGCGGTTGAGGCTGACGAAAGCCTGGGATTCCTGCCGGGCGATATGAAGGAAAAGGTTGACCCATATTTGCGCCCATTATACGACGCACTTTACGATATGATTCCGGATGTTAAGGTTGAACGACTCATCGCACAACGGACGATAGAAATTGCACCGCTTGCCTATATGCGCGGAAGAACTCTCAACAATTCTTACATAATCCTGGATGAGGCACAGAATAGCACATATAGACAGATGAAAATGTTCCTCACGCGCCTGGGGTTCAATTCAAAGGCAATCATTACCGGGGATATAACACAGATTGATTTGCGAAACAAAGAGGAATCGGGACTCGTGCAGGTCCAGCGGATTCTCAAGGGATTACCGGGGATTGCTTTTGTTTACCTCACCGAGCAGGATGTCGTTCGTCACCCGCTTGTTATGGAGATTGTCAAGGCGTACGAAAAATACGAGACCGAAATGCGAAACAAAAAGGAGGGTGAATAGAAACTCTGTGGGCTCTAAATTTTTCAACCTGAAAAGGTCCCATCCAGTTTCGGCATTTATCCTTTTTTTCCTTTTGCTTATTGTTCTTCACCCCTGGAGGGAAAAGAGGTTAAGGATACCCTCAATAGGCGATGTCTCGCGTGAGGAAATTATTGCTCCGATTACATTTTATGTTCTGAAAAGCGACGCCGAATTTGAAAAGGAAAAAAAAGAAATAAGCGCAAGCATCCCGGAGATCCTTGTTAAGAATGACTCAATATCCGCTTTGTATCTTGATTCGCTAAAGCGTAGTTTTGAAAAGACAAAGGAGGTCCGTCAGAAACGGGTCGGGACAGAGGAAAAAAGAAAACTGCTCAAGGATATCTGGGGGGAACTTTCAAATGAGGAACTCGAACTTCTCCAAACCACACGACACCTTGACAGCCTTGCCTCAGAACTCCAGCAAACGCTTGCTTCGCTCTATGATGAGGGCATTTGTCCGAACAATCTTGCTGAGGAGGCGGTGTCAAATATCTATGCTATAAGGGCGCAGGATGGCGAGCATATATATCCCGCGGAATCGGTCCTCCATCTCTCGGGTGCCAAAAAGGAACTGGAATCCCTTTTAGGCGAACGCTTCGGCTCGTATCCAGAGCTTCATAATCTGGCAAATCGAATAGGAGAAAAATTCCTGACACCAAACCTTGTGTGGGACAAAGCAACAACAGAACAACAGCGCGCTCTCACACTTAAAACGCTCACAAGACATAAGGGTGTAGTGCTTAAGAACGAGAGGATTGTCGGCGCCCACGAAAGGATAACGCCCGAAATCTACGAAAAACTTACATCCCTTGTTTATGCAATGCGCAAATCATCAAGCACCTTCCAGAAAACCGAAATATTACAGAAAGCCGCCACCGTTTTCCTTTACGCTCTCGTTGTTCTTATGCTTGCCTTGTTCTCCACTTGTAGCCGACCTAATATGTGGCAGGAACAACTAAAACTTCTCCTCTTCTTATCGCTTCTCCTTTTTGAAATCCTTTTTATAAGGGCAACAGAGTATTTTGATATCCCGTTTTTCCTCGTGCCGCTCTCATTTGCAACTATGTGCGTCTACCTCATTTTTAATGCTACAATTGCAACCACATTTATAATAGCCTTAGGAATTATTGCGGGGCTCAATTTATCGTTCTCATTTTCGTATGCCGTTTATATTTTCATTTCCGGGTTTATCTCGCTGTATATCTTTTCAGGTCTAAAAACGAGAAACGAGGCATATAAACTGGCGCTTGTAAATGCTGTTCTTTCGGCGATTGTGGCATTAGCAATTTCAGGGGCAAGATTCAAAAGCACCTCAGCACTAACCTTTGATGCTTCGTCGGCTTTTTTCAGTTCTTTCGCTTCGCCCTTGCTCGCGATTTCCATACTCCCAGCGCTCGAACATTTTACAGGAAAAACAACAAATTTCACCCTCCTTGAGTACGCAAACACCAATAATATTCTTCTTCAGCAGATGGCGATTGAGGCACCGGGCACATACAGCCATTCCGTTCTGGTGGCTACCCTTGCTGAAGCCTGTGCGGAAAGCGTCTCGGCTAATCCGCTTCTCGCAAAGGTTGGGGGGTACTATCACGATATAGGCAAACTTACGCATCCCGATTATTTCAACGAAAACACCCGTGGAAAAACAAAACACGACAAACTTTCGCCACATATGAGTTTCCTTGTTCTATCCTCCCACATCCCCGATGGTGTTGAACTCGCGAAAAAACACAGGCTCCCGCAACCTATTATAGACATAATAAAGGAACATCACGGTACAACATTAATGGAATACTTTTACAGGAAAGCGATTGAGAAAGGCGAGAATGCAAGCGAGGATGAATTCAGATACCCGGGGCCACGACCGCAAACAAAAGAATCAGCCATTGTTATGCTTGCTGATGAACTTGAGGCTTGTATTCGCTCCATCGATTCCCCTACGCCGGAAATCATAAAAGATACGATAGATGATATTGTTAAGCGAAGAGTTGACGAGGGTGAACTTGACGAAAGCCCGCTTACTCTGAACGAGATAAAAATCATAAAGGAGAAATTTTTCAATATATTTACCGGCTTATATCACACAAGAACCCCATACCCAGCAGAAAAGGGGGCAGACGAAAATGATTCGTATGACGAAACTATATATTAAAAAGAGGGTGCCCCGGAGGCGACTTATACAAACCCTTGACAAACTCCTTTCTGACTTTAATAAAAAAGGAACAACCATTGACCTCATCTTTGTTCCAGAGCGATATATCAAACAGTTGAACAGAAAATTCTTTCAGAGGTTTGAGCCAACCGATGTTATTGCTTTCCCGTTTGAGGAAGAGAATTTCCTCGGGGAAGTTTATATCTCAGTTGATACGGTTTTGCGCCAGGCTAATAAATATAATACAACCTTCGAGGACGAACTCATCCGTGTTTCTGTTCACGGGGTACTTCATTTGCTTGGCTTTACCGATGATAATCCCGAAAATGCTGAAGTGATGCACAAACTTGAGGATAAATATCTTTTTGTAAACTGAGAAGGTAGATTGATGCTACTTCTTGCTTTAATTTGCTTTCTTGTTCTCGTTTTTATCTCCGTTGTGGAAAACCTTATTTTGAAACTTATGGGTGAGGAACTAACAGAACTCGCCTCCACACGCTATTCAAGATGGGTCCCGGAACTACTTAAAAATCCAAAAACCTTCCTCGGCTTTTTCGTTCTCAGCCGCATTATAATATCAACGCTCGGCATTATAAGCTCGTTTTACGCCATCTTTAGCCTGAGGATTCTCGGATATATGCCCGAACTTGCTCGTTTTGCGCTCTCAAGCATTGTCAGCATAATTGCCTTTCTTTTATTCGGTCATATAATCCCGTCGAGACTTTTAAAGATAATCACCCCCAAAGCGCTCCTCTTTCTTGCGCCCGTGGCATGGGTATTTTACAGGATAACTTATCCTGTCTGGCATATATGGGGAAAAGTTGGCGGGATTGAGAACTACGAGGGGATTATGTGTCGCGGGTATCTGAAGAAGCCCATTGAAACGGAAGAGATTGAGGATTTGCTTGAGGACGAAAAGATGGATATGATGCGGCACATTTTTGAGTTTGGCGAGACTATCGTCAAGGAAGTTATGATTCCGCGGATTGATATGACAGCCGTCTCAATTGACACGCCAATCGAGGAGGTAGTGGAAATCATAAAGCAGACAGGGCATTCGCGAATCCCTGTCTACAGGGAAACTGTGGATAATATCGTTGGCGTTGTATACGCGAAGGATATACTCACGGCAAGCTTACAGCCTGGCACAAACGCGCTTGAAAAGCTCTTGCGCGAACCATATTTTGTCCCGGAAACAAAACGGATTGACGAGCTTTTCCGGGAATTGCGCGATAAGCATCTCCACATCGCGATCGTCGTGGATGAATACGGCGGAACCGCAGGAATAATCACTATGGAGGACCTGATTGAGGAACTTGTCGGCGAGATTGAGGACGAATACGACAAAAAAGAGGAATTATTTAAAAAGATTGATGATAACACATTTATTGTCTCTGCAAAACTTCTCGTGGCTGATGTTAACGAGGAATTCAATCTTGACCTGCCAGAAGAGGGCGCTGATACTATTGGCGGATTGATATTTGAACTCAAAGGCGGCATCCCGCGCCAGAACGAATCATTCATTTTCGAATCTTATAAACTTGAGGTTTTAGAGACCCGCGGTAACAGGGTCATAAAGGTAAAAATAACGAGGTTGGACAAACAATGAGAAACAGAAATATACTTGATAAATACTTATTTTTTTTAGCTTTATCATCCATTACTATTTTGTTTCTCGCTGGCTTTGCGTATGCTGAGCCTGTAGCGCTCGGGTATCATATAGATTACCTGGAAAAAAGCGAAACACGAATCGTCTTTACAGTAGATATAAACGGACAATACAACTGGTCGGATACGGATTCGGCTTTTGGGATTTTTTTCGGCATTCCACGAGGTGCAGATTTTTATGTGCGCCTAATTTCTGTTGATGGTTTCCCGTCGCCCAGTTATCAATTTTACAGGGTAAAAGAAGCCGGCATTATGCGTAACCTAAGGATTGGCGTTATATCCTTGTCGCCATTTGAAAAGACCCCTTGGGGGGTTCTGGCTCATTTTCGGTTTGTATTTGAACTTGGTTTTTCTCGTCCCTATTCCGAGGAGGACAAACCCGATTCCCCGGCCTTTGAAAGAATCTATAGAGCATACCTTGTTAATCCGCCACCGAGTGGTAAATACTCTCGCGCGGGAAGGTACCTAATAATTTCGGGTACCCCATTTTTGAGCGCGGCAAATGTCCTTGCTGAATGGAAAAGAAGTTGCGGATACGAGGTCAAGGTAGTGACCACATCCCAAACAGGCACAATACCCGCCCAGATAAAGAGCTACATTCAGGCTCAATACAATAACACGGAAACGCGCCCCGATTTCCTTCTCCTTTACGGGGATGTTTCGTTTCCTGGCGGGACGCTCCCTGATTATTCGTATTCCGGCTATTACACCTCGGACCATCCATATTCGCTTGTTGATGGTGCTGATTTTCTGCCCGATATATTCGTTGGCAGGCTTTCTGTTGATACCCAGCCAGAGGCGATTGTTACCGCAACAAAGGTCATAAATTACGAGAAAAGCCCGTATATGGCAGATACAACCTGGTTTTTGCGTGCGGTTGGTGTCTCAACTTATAACTATGCTACCTCATCAGTGTATTCCGTCAAGTGGGCACTTGAGGAGTTGCGTCGCCATTCTTTCGTGGAAATTGACACATTCTTTGAATCAGAAACCCCGATTGCAACCTCAAGCATTGCTTCCGCAATAAATCGTGGGGTGCACTATGTTGACTATCGCGGTTGGGCTGGAAGCGATGGCTGGTGGAACCCGCGCTTCAGTGTGAGCGATGTTTACTCGTTGCGGAATGTCAATATGACACCGATTGTAACAAGCATCGTGTGCGGGACGGGGGATTATGGCGACGACTGGACTGACCCATCATTTGCCGAAGCCTGGATACGGGTCGGAACAACAACCTCACCACGCGGTGGGGTCGCATTCTACGGCACCACAGACCACAACACCCACACAAGATACAATAACCCGATAAACGAAGGCTTCTATTTCGGGGTCTTCGAGCGTGGGCTTGAAAGCATTGGCGAGGCTATGGTCGCAAGCAAAATGGAACTTTACGCAAGAATGATCTGGGAAACTGACGATGCAGTTAGGCAGTATTTTCACACATACAATCTTGTTGCAGACCCGGGACTAATCTTAAGAACAGGTGTTCCACGCTCCTTTGAGGTTCTCGCCCCGGAAAGGCTCGAGAAAAGCGGAACATTTGTTTCGGTGAGGGTTTTTGAGCGCGGGGGATATGCGCCCGTTGAAAATGCCCGCATATCCCTTTATTCCCAGCGTGATACGCTTTTGGCTTTCGCATTTTCGGATAGTTCCGGAAGCGCTCTTATATTTCTGCCCGAGCTTCGCGCTGATACAGTCCTGATAAGTGTCTCCAAACGAGATTTCATACCCTATAGCGCACGAATCCCAATCTCCAATCCCGGGGTAAGATTAAGCGTTTCTGGAATCTATGTTGACGATGGCACAGGCGAGGGAACAACAGGAAATAGAAACGGCTGTCTTGAACCAGGCGAAAGGATCATTGTCAATCTCAGGATAAATTCGACCTCAAGCATTACGAACCCGATTATCTTAATAGGCTGCGGAGATCCACACATCCGAATAGATTCTTATGCTTTTATGCTTCCCGAACTCGTAGCTGGCGAGAACGGCATTAGAATCCCATTAACGGTTGAGCCCGGAATCGCAACGGGGGAAATCCCAATCTATCTCCGTGTGTACGCAAACCCCGCCCTTGACTCTCAACTCTCTTTTAATCTTCGGGCTTCCAGCTCCTGCTTAACTGTTAGTAATATCTCCATTTTGGATACAGTAGGAAGCGGGGACAGGGACGGGATTCTTGAGCCCGGTGATGATGCCCTTTTGTGGGTCGAAATTTCGAATAACTCCGCTTTAAGTTTCGATACGCTCACAGTTTCGTATTATCTCCAGTGCGGTTTCATATTGACCGAATATTCGCCATTGAGATTCGTTTCCCTGCCGGTCTCAGGGAGAAGGGTTTCCGAGGTCCCCCTGAGGATTCGCGTCTTACCTTTTCCAATAAGCAACGACAGTATCCCGATTTTGTTTTACTATACCCTGGGCACAAAAGAATACCCGATAGGGAATTACAAAATTGCGGTTCGGAATTCCTCGTCCTATTCGCCTGTGGGTCCAGATGAATACGGGTATATGGCACTCACAGATATGGATGTCGGTGCATTTCCTGGTGCTCCCCATTATTCCTGGGTTGAGATAGACACAAGCCTTGGCGGACGGGGAAGATTAATCCTTTCATCGGACGACACAGTTGAGGTAATTCCTGCGCCATTCCCGTTCAAATTTTACGGCAGGACATACACAAGGTTAAGCCTTTCTTCAAATGGCTGGGTCGCGCCTGATTCTGTCCCGCCATTCCTTTTCCAGTTCTACAACCTACCCATCCCGCATCCTGGCGGTCCGTGGGGGATTATAGCGCCCTGGTGGGATGACCTGAGCCCCCACATAGGAGGGGTTTACTATTATTACGACACAGATGCGAACCGACTGATCCTCGAATGGAGCAATGTCCCACATGCCCAAACCGGCGATCTGCAAAAATTTGAACTCATCATTCTTGACCCGGCTTTCTACCCCACTACCACAGGGGATGCGGAGCTCATTTTCCAGTACGCGAATGTCGCAGATACGGATATTGAGGAGAACTACTCAACGGTGGGGATTGCCTCGCCTGACCTCACTACAGGCATACAGTATCTTTACTCAAGAACTTATGCGAGTGGATGTCCATCTATTACAGCCCGTCGAGCGATCAAATTCACAACAAACATCGCACTTGGCAACCTTGAAGGAAGGGTTAACCTGAGCGATGGTGCCCGTCCGTGTGATGCCGAAATTATTATTCCGGGCAGGGCAAAGAAAAGAACTGATGAGAATGGTTATTTCATTTTCAGAATGCTTCCGCCGGAAACGCTCACTGTGAGAGCGACAAAGCCTGGATACTTGCCGGATGAAATCACGCTCCCTATTACACCGTATACAACAACCTCGGGAATAACACTAAATCTTGAGAAAATTGTATCGCCGGTTAATCTCCGTGTATCCAAGGGGGACACAATAATGAGGGTCAATTTTGACATCCCCGCGGGCGCATCTCTTGACCTTGTGAGGCTTTACCGCTCAAATATTTTCGGCAGCGCAAAGACCCTTATAGCTGAACTCCCACCAGAGGTACGAAGTTATGTTGATACAACAATCATTGAACGAGTCAAGTATTACTACTATGTCTCAACTGTTGTGGGCGCATACGAGAGCGAAATCGCAGGACCTGATTCTGGATGGGTCGGTTCTACGAATATAAGTGAGACTGAACGAGAACCTGACGCATTCTATATCTATTCTTTTCCGAATCCATTCAATTCAAAACTCACGGTAAACCTGGGCGGCTATGGCACGGCTAAAATCACAATAACAAACATCCTTGGCGAAAGGGTGTTTGTGAGAAAAGTCAATCTTCCCTGCATTGTCAGATTCGATTTTTCCGACAATCCATCGGGGCTTTATTTTATAATAGCACAGACTAATAAAGGCGAAACGAAAAGCGAGAGGGTTTTACTGATACGATAAAGGAGAAACAATGAAAAAGGATTTTATTGTGCCTGCTTTAATTGCGGGCGCGATTTTTGGGGTGCTGTCCGGGTTGCCCTATGTAAAGTTTGGCAACTACTTTTGCTGTATGTGGAAATTGGGCTGCGGTCTTCTTGCAGCGGGCTTGCGCTTCAACAGGCGAAAAACAATAGATATTCCAGATGGTTTCACTGTCGGACTTCTGGGAGGTGCATTTGAATTTATCATTATTGCCATCCTTATTATTGTTCAATACATATTTTCGCCACAGGCCATTGGGGGGAGTTTTTTTATGCGCCTCCAGAATGTCGACATTCCCGAAAGATATCTTGATTATCTTTCAAAAGCACCGACAATAATATTCACATTTTCTTTTTTCTGGCAATTATTTACAAGCCTTGTCTTTGGTGGACTTGGTGGGCTAATTGGTGGTGCAATATTTGGTGCGAATAAAAACCAATCGCAACCGAAATAATACTCACCCTCAATAAATAAAAAGGGGAGCCCGCTTTGAGCTCCCCTTTGGATTTTTTGTTTCGTATTTCCGGATTAATACATCTCGCCCATTCCGCCGGGCATCTGGGATTTCTTTTCCTTTTCCGGTATCTCGCTCACGAGCGCCTCAGTGGTGATAAGGAGTCCCGCGACGGAGACTGCATTTTCGAGGGCAATACGAGTAACCTTTGTAGGATCAATCACGCCGGCTTTCATAAGGTCGCAGTATTCCTCACGCTCGGCATCAAAGCCAAAAGCGCCACTCTGTTCTTTCACCTTGTTGACAACCACTGAGCCCTCATAGCCAGCGTTATTCGCGATCATACGAATCGGTTCCTCAAGAGCACGAGCGAGGATTTTTGCGCCAGTCTTTTCGTCCGGGTCTGAAAGCGACTCGGCAAACTTTAATACAGGGTCAACACAGCGAAGGAGAGCAACACCACCACCCGGAATTATCCCTTCCTCAACCGCTGCACGGGTAGCGTGAAGAGCATCCTCAACGCGAGCCTTTTTCTCTTTCATCTCCGTCTCCGTTGCCGCACCAACTTTAATCACCGCAACACCACCAGCGAGCTTCGCAAGCCTCTCCTGGAGCTTTTCCTTATCGTAGTCGGAGGTGGATTTTTCTATTTCAGCACGGATCTCGTTGATCCTCTTTTTAATCTCAATCTCGCTCCCTGCACCCTTGACTATCGTTGTTTTTTCCTTATCTACCGTTACTTTCTCCGCACGCCCCAGGTCATCAATACGGGTATTTTCAAGCTTCAAGCCGAGCTCTTCGGAAATCACCTTGCCACCCGTAAGAACGGCAATATCCTGAAGCATAGCCTTTCTTCTATCACCAAAACCTGGTGCCTTAACAGCGACGACCTTGAGCGTCCCGCGAAGTTTGTTTACGACCAGTGTAGCAAGGGCTTCACCCTCAACCTCCTCAGCAATTATGAGAAGGGATGCACCCATTTGAGCTACCTTCTCAAGGACCGGCAGCAAATCCTTCATCGCGCTTATCTTCTTGTCGTGTATGAGTATGAGCGGATTCTCAAGCACAGCCTCCATAGTGTCAGGATCCGTGATAAAATACGGCGAAAGATACCCGCGATCGAACTGCATACCCTCAACGACCTCAAGCGTTGTTTCAGTGCCCTTAGCCTCCTCAACAGTAATCACCCCGTCCTTGCCCACCTTCTCCATCGCTTGCGCTATGAGTTCGCCAATCTCCTTATCGTTGTTCGCTGATATGGTGCCAACCTGTGCGATCTCCTTGAAATCCGAGACCTCTTTTGACATCTTCTTCAGTTCCTCTTTCACAACCTCTGTAGCCTTGTCCAGTCCGCGTTTTAAAGCCATCGGGTTTGCACCAGCAGTCACATTCTTTATCCCCTCAAGGAATATTGATTCCGCAAGTAGCGTTGCGGTCGTTGTCCCATCACCAGCCACATCCGAGGTTTTCGAGGCAACCTCCTTTACAAGCTGGGCACCCATATTCTCCATCGGGTCCTCAAGCTCTATTTCCTTCGCTACCGTAACCCCGTCCTTTGTTATCGTTGGGCTACCGAATTTCTTCTCAAGCACAACATTGCGCCCTTTCGGACCCAGCGTAACAACAACCGCCTGTGCAAGCTTTGTCACCCCGGCTTTTAATTTCTCACGAGCGGTGGCATTGTATTCTATTTGCTTAGCCATATTTATCACCCCCTTACTCAATTATTGCGAGGATGTCGCTTTCGCGCATCAGGATATACTCTTCACCCTCTATTTCTATCTCGTTCCCGGCATACTTGGAGTAGATTACCCTGTCACCCTTCTTCACTTCCATTGGGATCCTCTTCCCGTTCTCGTCAACTTTTCCGGGTCCAATTTCAACTATTGTCCCCTCTTGTGGGCGTTCCTTCGCGGTATCAGGGATTATAATACCGCCCTTTTTCATTTCCTCTTCCTTCTTCGGTTTCACGAGCACCCTGTCCTGCAAGGGCTTCACTTTCATATGTTAACCTCCTTTCTTTTTCAAACCAGGTTCGTAAACTATATAATATAATATTATTAAAACTTTTGTCAAGGTGGCATAATAAATTTGTTCTGGTATGTCACCTTTAGTGAAAGATTGTTGCGATATACCTCGTCTCGACTAATGATCGCTTACTTTTTGAATATCAAAAAAGCCGCTATAACAATTAAAAAAAATCCAAAAATATAGTTCCACTTCAATTCTTCTTTGAGGTAAAGTATAGAAAAGGCGGAAAATACGCTTAGAGTTATAATTTCCTGAATTGCCTTTAGTTGTGCTGCTTTGAACTGGTAATGCCCGATTCTATTTGCGGGAACCTGAAAGCAGTATTCAATAAACGCGATGCCCCAGCTTATAATTATTACCTTAAAAAGCGGGACATCCTTGAACTTTAGATGCCCGTACCAGGCAAAGGTCATAAAGACATTAGATATTAGCAAAAGAAGAACGGTTTTCATATGGGTGGCTTTGTATTAAAATATAAAATATTATATAGACATTAAATGTCAAGCCTTAAAGAAAAATCGGTTACCGGTATTAGAATAGTATTGAGAATCGCTACAGTTTTTTTCGCTCCAGCATTGCGTATGCGTTGTGCGTATGGATTGACTCAAGGGATTCAACCTCAACGGAGAACCATATTATTCGGCTGTCGGCAAGTAGCAACGAAGCGATGGAACGCGCGGCATCCTCAACAAAAGCGGGATTTTTGCTTGCGTGTTCCATAGTAGCCTTTTCATCCGCGCGCTTCAAAAGCGGGCGCACAGTAGAACTGCCGCACCGCTCAGCAATATCAATAAGCTCCTCAATCCATACAAACTCGGATTTCGGATACCTCACCTGAATAGTAGCGTACGCCCTTTGATTATGCGCCGCCTTACCATCTGTCAAAACCTGCGAACAAGGACAAAACAAAAGGAACGGCACCGTCACGCCGAGAATAAAATCAAAATCCTCTTTCATAGTGGCTCTGAAAAAAGCCTCTGTGTCAAGATAACTTTCCGCTCCTGTCGATGGGGCGCGCCGAAGGACAAAATATGGAAAACGAACCTCAATATAAGCAGAGTTTGCACGAAAGAACCTTTTTGCCTCGCATAAAAGGGGCTCTATCTCGCTATATGTAATCCTTCCGCGGTAGCGCTCAAGCAACTCCACAAACCTGCTCATATGCGTCCCACGAAATTTCGATGGAAGATCAACAAGAATTGTGAATGTGCCAATAGTCTCCCTTTCACCCGAATCCCGATCAAGTACCCGAATAGGATACCTGAGGTCCCTTATGCCAACCCTGTCAATATCTATCGCATTTACCGGCTTTTCACGCTGTACATCTCTCATCTCATCCCCTTGACAAATCGCTTCTAATATTATAAAGCTTCTCCCATATGTCAAGCCATATTAAGAAGATACGCCATTTTTTTTCTTTTTCAAAGGGTTAATCTAAAAACTTCTCTCCAGAATACTTAACTACTTATAATTTAAAATAGTACATAGAATAATTAATCATAAATATTTCCAAAAAAATCATTTGACACATATCGTGCACACCCTTATTTTCAGGATTGAAAATATGAGCATATGTGTTAAAAATGTTAATAATCTGTTAAAAAGGGCTATAAGAAAGATATCAACAGGGTTCTTTTAATGCATTATTGCACAACAAGATAAGATGTGAATAATTTGTTCATACTATAAAATTGAGAGGGGGTTTTTATGGATATATGGGAAATGATTTTGGAAAGAGTAAAAGTTCGTGTGGGTGAGAATATTTTCAAGTTATGGTTTGAGGGGAGCAAACTTTTGAGAACGAACGGGGAAGAAATTGTTATAGAATTTGACAGTTTGAAAAAGGCAGAATGGGTGGCAGATAAGTATTACAATGTGATAAGCGAAGTTGCGCACAGTATCAAAGGCGACAGCGCGCTTTTCGTGTTTTGCGCAAAGGATAATCAGGGCAGAGAAGAGCTTATCGTACCGGGCATTAGAAATGTTAATATTAAAAATAGGACGAAAAAAAGCTTCCTGGGAGAGGACAGGTTTCTCGAGGAGCGCTACACATTTGAAAATTTTGTTGTCGCAGATTTTAACCGTATAGCACACGCAGCCGCTTATTCTGTCGCAAAAAAACCTGGAAACCAGATGTATAATCCGCTTTTTATCTACGGAGGAAACGGGGTCGGAAAAACACATCTTCTCCAGGCAATAGCCAACTACACAAGGAAACACCTTCCTTCCCTTAATGTTATGTACGCCACAGCAGAGCGGTTCAAGGAAGATTACACATTATCACTCAAGCGTCAGAAGCTCGATGAATTCCGAAGAGCGTACAGAGAGGTGGATATGCTTTTGCTGGACGATGTCCAGCTTATGGAAGATTGGTACAGCACGCAGGAAGAACTCTTCCACATTTACAATTCGCTTTATATGAGGGGAAAACAGATTGTGCTTACTTCCGATTGCCCACCAAAGGAGATGGTCGGAATAGATAAAAGGCTCATCTCAAGGTTCAACTCTGGACTTGTTATAGAGATTACAACCCCTGGACTTGAAGCAAAGATCCTTATTCTAAAAAGAAAGGCAGAAAAGCACAATTTACATATCCCGGATGATGTCCTGGAATTTATTGCTGCGAACACAGATGGGGATATAAGGGAACTTGAAAATTGCCTGAAGAACCTTTATGTAAATCTCTTTATAAATGGAAAGCCAATTAACATTGCTTCAGCAAGGGAAGTGTTGCATTATCTTGAGAAGAATAAACAGTCAGACATCACCTCAGAAAAGATTATACAAAGAGTTGCTGAAGTGTTTAATGTCACGACAAAAGAGATAATGTCGCGGAAACGCACAAAGGAAATTGCTTTGGCCCGCCAGGTTGCTATGTACCTTGTAAGGGAAATTCTGGACTATTCACTAAATTACATTGGAAAAATATTTAACGGGAAGAATCACGCAACGGTCATCCACGCCTGCGAAATTGTTAAAAACCTGATGCAAACAGACGAAGATTTCCGCGAAAAAGTAAATACAATCAAGGATTCTTTCTACAGAAAGAGATAGTTAAAAACCTGTTAAAAATTTATAAATCTTGCTGTTAAGAACCCATCACTTTTTCACCGGTGAATCTAAATATGAATTTCCCAACAATCTAATAATAATGTTTTTATATCTTATCAACAATACGAATTGTTTGATTTATTTAACATTAAAAAGGTTTCAACAATTTTCACACCGATTACTTTTATTATGTAATTTTAAATAATCCTAATGAAACATAAACTCTGCATTTTAGCATAAAAATTTTTTATTTCGTAACTTTTTGTTCTCAATTTAAAGTCTCCGCCCATTTGTTCTTTATTGACATCGCATTAGAAAGTTCTTATAATTATTTTATGTTAGTTGAGGCAAAGGGGATATACAAAAGTTTTACTGAGCCTAATGGAACACTTGAGGTGCTTAAAGGGGTCGATTTAGTGGTTTCAAAAGGCGATTTTGTTGCTATTGTTGGGGAATCTGGGGTTGGAAAGTCCACGCTCCTTCATATACTCGGGCTTCTCGATAAACCAACATCAGGAACGCTCATTATGAATGGCATAAACCCATTTTCGCTTCCGGAGGGCGAGCTTGCTCGTTTGAGAAATACTATGATAGGCTTTGTTTTCCAGTTTCATCATCTTCTGCAAGAATTTACAGCATTAGAGAACACTGCTTTACCTTTGATGATATCTGGCACAGAAAGCGTATCAGCATTTGAAAAGGCAAAGAAAATACTTCAGGAGCTGGGCTTAGATGGTAAGATAAATTCTTATATATCTGACCTTTCTGGTGGAGAGCTTCAGCGAGTTGCAGTTGCGCGCGCGATTGTTTGTGACCCTGTTGTGCTTATCGCCGACGAACCAACTGGCGACCTTGACGAACGGAACGCTAAGAACCTCGAGGAACTCTTTCTGTATCTTAACACAGAGAAAAAACAAACAATAATACTCGCAACTCATAATATTTCCTTTGCAAAGAGAGCAAAATATGCTTACCTGTTATCCTGTGGGAAATTACATAGCATAAAATAGGAGGTATCTTGCAAGAAAAGAAGTGCGAAATATGCGGGAAAAGAAGAGCTGTTACAAGGGTTAGAAAGGTAATAGGTGGCGTTGTTAAAGAGGCATGGGTTTGCGAAAAGTGTATCCTTAAAGCAGGGATTAACGACCAGCTGCCACAGGACCAGGAAACAAAAGGAACTTACACTATCAAGAAGTCCTCGCTTGAAAAGGTTTGCCCAAATTGTCTTTTGACACTTACAGAACTAAAGCGAACCGGTCTTCTCGGTTGCCAGAAGTGCTACGAGGTTTTTGAGGACGAAATAGAAGAATTAGCGCTGCGCTTTCACGGTGTGAGTTCTCATCTATTAAAATCTATTGTGGATGTTAATTTTCCTAAGCCGGACATATTGGAACTTAAAAAGCGACTCGAGATTGCAATAAAGCTTGAACGGTACGAGGAAGCTGCCAAACTCCGCGATGAAATAAGGAGGCTGGAGAAAAATTGATAAGCGAGAAGTTCAGCATAGAAGGACCCCGCTGGCTTCTTGACGAAGGCGACGAGAAAAGCATTGTCTTTTCCACAAAAATTATTTACGAGAGGAATATCGCGGGTTACCCCTTTCCTACACGGGCTCGCAGTTTTGAATTAAATATTGTACAGAGCAAGGTCGCAGAGGCAATGAAACATCTCCCACCCCATATAACAGTTATAAATTCAACGCTTAAGGATGTTGAGAAAGCATTCCTTCAGGAGCGGCATATATATGCTGGCAATTATGGTGGAAGAAATAGCATCACATATGTTGCGCCTGACGAGAGCGACCATATTGTTGTAAACGCTAATAATCACCTGTCGCTTGCGTTCTACGCGGGAGGATTTGAACCTTACTCTGTGTATAGCTCTTCTGCAAGTATTCTTTCCACATTATCGGAAGATCTTGAGTTTGCATGGACGAAGAAGTGGGGTTATTTAACAAGTTCGCCGTTTATGATGGGGACCGGGATGAGAATCTCATTTGCGCTCCATCTCTGGGGCACCTCACTTCTCGGACAACTTAACAGGCTTGAGGATGTACTTCCCAAAGCGAATATGGGAATAAGAGGATTTTTTGGCGAAAGGGTTGATGTTATTGGATATTTTTTCGTGGTTTTCACGCAGAAAAGCCTCGGCGTTAGCGAGGAAGAAGTGATTGAGATTGGCAAAAATTCTGTAAAGAAACTTATTGAGATAGAGGAAGAAGCAAGGCAGGAATTGATAAAAAGGGCGCGGGTGCAAATTGAGGATAAAATTGCGCGTTCGCTTGGAATTCTTCGGTATTCTCGTTTGCTTGGTATTCAGGAGGCGTTAAGTCTTCTTGCAAATCTCAAAATAGGATTTGATGCTGACCTGGTTTCTGGCGACCAACAACAGATTTTGACCCTTTTCACACTCGTGCAACCAGCGCATATCGTCTGTTATATGGGCGCCACGGATAACGACCAGGTTTCAATTGATTCAATCAGGGCTGAACTTGTGAAGGACAAACTCCGCGATATCGAACTAAAATTGGAATGAAACCCTTATTTGTCGTTATACTTGCTGCTGGGCTCGGCAGAAGGATGAAGTCCGATTTGCCAAAGGTGCTTTTCAGGATTAATGGTGTTCCGCTTGTGGAATATGTATTAAGGAGCGTAAAGCAACTTTCGCCTGATGAGATCGTCGTTGTTGTTGGATACAAAGCCCCTCTTGTAATTCAGGCGCTTGAGGGGTTTGATGTCCGCTTTTCGTATCAGAAAAACCAGCTTGGAACCGCTCATGCTTTGCGATGCGCTTTTCCCCTTCTACCTCAAACTGAGGCTAATTTGCTTGTTGTTTGTGGTGATACTCCATTTATAAGTTCGCGAACACTGCGCTCTATGCTTGAAAGGCATATACAAACCCGGGCAGACCTCACGATTCTTACATCATTTATTGATAACCCAACGGGATACGGGCGAATAGTCCGTGATTCACAGGGACGAATCTTTGGTATTGTGGAGGAAAAAGACGCTACAGAAGAACAAAAAGCAATAAAAGAGTTCAACTCAGGGACATATATATTTGATTTTAAAAAGGTTTTGAGCACAATTGATTTTATAGGTTCGGATAACGCGCAAAGGGAATTTTATTTAACGGATACTGTTAGGTTGTTTCTTGAAAGGGGCTGGAAGGTTGAATCTTATATTGTTGAGGATAATTTTGAGGTGATGGGGATAAATTCGCTTGAGGAGCTTCGGGCGGCTGAAAGGGAATATCTTCGGCGGCAATATGATAAGGCATAATTGCGGGATATTTGGCGTTTACAATGCAGAAAATGCGATTGACCTTACATATTATGGCTTATTTGAGCTTCAGCACAGAGGGGAAGAGGGTGCCGGGATTATTGCAAATACTCCTGCGGGTCTATTTGAGCGGAAATGCGAGGGATTGGTAAGCGAACTGGTTCGAGGTTCATCGGTTAAGGCGTTCCCACCTGCTAATTCCTGCATAGGGCAAATAAGATATTCTACTACAGGAGGCTCATCAATCGCGAACCTTCAGCCGTTTGTTGTCCAGTATGGTGATGGTTTTCTTGCTCTTGCTCACAACGGCAATCTTGTGAACTATTGCCCGATAAAGCGTGAACTCGTGTCGCACGGCGCAGTTTTTCGATCCACAACTGACTCGGAAATATTTCTTCATCTTATCGCTCAATCTAAAAAAGCAAATCTTACTGACGCGATTATTTCAGCGTTAAAGCGTGTTGAGGGTGCATATTCATTGCTCATACTGTCGCCGAAGGAGTTGTTTGCTGTAAGGGACCCTTATGGCTTTCGTCCGCTTGAGATGGGAAAGTTGAACGGAGCTACTATATTTGCAAGCGAAACCTGTGCGCTTGATTTCCTTGGCGCAGAGCATATATGCTCTGTTCGCAGGGGCGAGCTTATTCGTGTAAGTCAAAATGGCGTTGAGAGGGTAAATATTCTTGAGAATGAGCCTGAGCGGTTTTGCCTTTTTGAACTCATTTATTTTGCTCGCCCTGACAGTCTTGTGAACGGTTACAATGTTTACGAATTTCGCAAAAGGCTTGGAAAGATTCTTGCAGAACTTTATCCTGTTGAGGCTGACGCTGTTATTCCGGTTCCCGACTCAGGATTTAGCGCGGCAATCTCGTTTTCCCAGAATTCAGGTATTCCGCTTGAACTCGGGCTTATTCGCTCATACTACATCGGCAGGACATTTATAGCCCCACGCCTTCACGAGCGCGAGAGCGATGTCGTTTTTAAGTATAGCCCTTTGAAATCAAGTATATACGGGAAACGCGTTGTAGTAATTGATGATTCAATTGTTCGCGGGACCACGAGCAGGCGGCTTATTGAGATTATTCGTTCCGCTGGCGCAAAAGAAATTCATCTGCGAATCGCTTCGCCACCTCTTAAGTATCCCTGTTTCTACGGCATTGATATCCCCACCCGTGAGGAACTAATCGCCTCAAGCCTTGATATTCTGGACATCCAGAGATTTCTCGGTGTTGATTCCCTTTTCTATCTCCCGCTTGAAAAAATAGTTCTACCCGAACACGAAGACAGATTTTGCACTGCCTGCTTTTCAGGTGAATATCCTATTCCCGTGAAGGATTTTTAGGCAAGCTTATAACTTTTAGATATTTTTATTTTAGTTGGATTGTATATAAACACACAAGCACAAAGTGACCAAGGGGAAATTAAAACTTACGCGGGAGTGGGCGTAAATTGTTTAAGGTTATTTATGATGGAACAAGTTATCGGCTATGGATAGATGGGGACTTAAAGCGACTGTTGAAGTCAAACATACGCCGGGAAGACAGCACAATATTATACTTTAATTTCTGAGGACAGAATCCTCATTAGAGATAATGTGTGGCCGGATAAGCCCCTGTGGTTTTATGTGTAGTTATTTGCTTTTATTTTCTTAAACTTATTACCAGGAGATTGTGACCTGTCCATTGCCGGTTCTTGTAGCTGAGGTACCATTGCAATTTGAACAACCACAATATGAACCACCACC